>Ga0316204_10003574_pt1 | contig 30568 bp, 22 predicted proteins | sample 6monrhotite_MG_2_FD_205661 | JGI IMG/M metagenome (GOLD analysis project Ga0316204, IMG submission 205661) | Microbial mat bacterial communities from mineral coupon in-situ incubated in ocean water Damariscotta River, Maine, United States -... | ecosystem: Environmental > Aquatic > Marine >...
GCTTGTGCGCCTTGAAGAACGGGTCGTTCTTCAGGGCGTCCTTCGCGCGCTTGATGTCGACCTTCTGCAGCTCGTGCGTCGCGTCCTGGAGCTTGAAGTCGATGATGTCCTGCGGCGTCACGCCGAGGAACTTCGCCTGCGGCACGCAGAAGAACTTGTTGATGTGCGCCGCGTTGCCGGAGCCCACCTTGAGCGTGCGGTAGATGTTCGCGATGCCGTACGGGTCGCAGTCCACGAAGCAGTAGACCGGGATCTTCTTCAGATCGGCCAGTAGCCGAATGAAGCGACGCGTCGCGCGCGTGGGCACGCCGCCCATCTCGACCAGGATGCACTTGCCGGTCTTCCAGAACTTGTGGTTGTTCAAGCGCTGGAACATGCCGCCCGTCTCGATCACGATCACGAACTTCGCGTCCGTCTCGAACTTGAGGTGCTCGACGGAGTGGGGGATCGAGTAGGAGCCCGTGCCGAAGGCCGTGCAGTCGATGCGGATCGGCTTGCCCGTCTCCGTGTCGCGGTCGATGACCGTCAAGTTGCCGGCGACCGAGCCGCCGTGCTCTTCCGGGTAGTAGCGCAGCTGCTCGCGAGAGAGGCCGTCGAGGCTCGCGAGGGCCTCGATGTCGTCCATCGCGGAGTCCGACTCGGTCTGCTCGGTGAACTTGCAGTCGCCCCAGTTCTTGGAGACGTAGTACGCCTCCCGCTTCGTGGCGAAGTCGTTGTTCTCGATCATCTCCTTCGAGATCGACATCAGCCGCAGCGTCTGGGCGAAGCCCTTGACGGTGTTGACCGACAGCGCGCGCGCCTTGCGGCCGCGGCCGAGCTCGAAGTAGCCCACCTTCTTGTCGTAGTTGACGTTCTGGAGGGAGCGCACCGGGAACTTCAGCTCCGGGAGGATCCGCTTGTGGATCGACTTCTGGACGCGCAGAGCGGTCTCGTCGATCAGCTTGACCGTCTTCTTGTCGAGGGGCCCGAGCTTGGCCTGGGCACGACGCCCCTTCTTGGCCGTCGCGGTGACCTTCTCGGGCGTTGGGACCGCGGCGCTCTTGCGGGCGGTCTTGCGGGTGGCCTTCTTCTTCGCGGCCTTGGCCGGCGCAGCGGCGGGGGCCTCCTTGCGGGCCACCTTCTTCTTGCGCAGGACCTTCTTCTTCTTCGCCATGTCTGGGGGGCTCGCTTAGAACTTGCGGCTCTTGTGAAGGACGTCTTCGAGCGTCTCGACGGTCTCGTCGCGCTCCTTGTCCTGGAGCTCGAGGATCTCCTGCAGCGCGATGCCGATGTGCGGGATGTACTTCTCGATGTAGCTGCGCTTCTCGAACTCGCGCTTCAGGCGCTTGCCCTTGCGGATGTAGGTGCCGAGCTTGCGGCCGCACTCCTGCAGGCCGAGCTTGATCTCCTTCACGATCTCGTCGTACGAGGCGATGGCCTCCTTCGACTCGGAGGTGAACGGGACCCAGACGCTGGCGATGTGGACCATGATGGCCATGGCGCCGATCGGCACGCCGCCCCGGGGCTGGGTCAGGCCGTAGCCCCGCCAGTTGGTCTGCTGGACCGCTTTCGTGATCGCGCAGCCCGAGGCCATGTAGAGCAGCGGGACGCGGTTCGCGAAGCGCATGATGCGGACGGGCTCGTCCATCGAGCCGACGAGGTCCTCGGTCGCTGCCTTGGCCTTGTCCTTCTTCTTGATGCGGCCCTCTTCGGTCACCTCGAGCCCGACGCCGCCCGGCTTGCCGAAGGCGAGGCCGACCTCGATCTGGAAGGGGTTGCCGCGGTACACGGCGGCGGGGCGCGTGGCCGTGATGTAGAAGTCCGCCTCGAGCTCCTTGCGCAGGCCCTGGAGCATCAGCTCGTCGCCGATGGGCGCGATGCAGTCCGTCGAAGGCGAGGAGATCTTGGTCTCGTTGATCGCCTTGTGCAGCGCGGCTGCCTCCTCGCGCGCGATCCGGCTCGGATAGCTCTTCTCGGTCAGGCTCTTGCCGGCGGCCTTGATGATCTTCTTGGCGACGGTCGGGCCGACGCGCGAGAACTCCTCCTGCATGAAGCCGGAGAGCGAGCGGCAGCTCGTCTCCTTGAGCATGCCGATCAGGCGGCCGAGCTCGACCCCGTGCGGGTGCGGCTTGATCTCGACGGTCTCGGGCGGGAGCTCCTTCGTCGCGCGCTCGTAGGTCACCTTCTCCCCGGCGGGGTCGGTGAAGTGCAGCGTCAGGTGCGGGTTCGCGATCGCCGTCTGCTTGAGGTACATGTCGACCGAGCGCAGGCCCTTCTGGTACTTGGCCTCCATCTCGATCTCGACGCGCGTGCCGTGGTCCTTCTCCCACTCGATGACGCTCGACTCGTGGATCTCAGGCTTGTTGCGGACGGTGTCGATCGTGAGCAGGAACTCGTGGGCCTCCTTGCGCTTGCCGGTCCGGCTGCGGATCAGCACGGGCTTGCCGGTGGTCAGCTGGCCGTACATCCCGGCCGCCGAGATGCCGATGCCCTGCTGGCCGCGCGTCTGCGACAGCTTGTGGAACTTCGAGCCGTAGAGCAGCTTGCCGAACACCTTGCCGACCTGCGTGTCGACGATGCCCGGGCCGTTGTCCTCGACGGCGCAGCGGTAGACCTTCTCGCTGACCTGCGAGATCTCGACCGCGATCTCCGGCAGGATGCCGGCCTCCTCGCAGGCGTCCAGGGAGTTGTCGACGGCCTCCTTGACGGTGGTGAGCAGCGCCTTGAGCGGCGAGTCGAAGCCCAGGAGGTGGCGGTTCTTGGTGAAGAACTCGGAAACCGAGATCTCCCGCTGCTTGGCCGCCATCTCGTTCGCCGAGGCGCGACGCTTGGTGCCGGACTTGGCGGGCGTCTCCGAACTGGCGGCGGACTTCTTGCTGCTCTTCTTGGGACTCACGGAGGCGTCGGGATCGTCGTCGGCGAACAGCGTGGGCGTGTTGGCGGCGGCTTGGCTTCGAGGCAAGGGGCTTCTCTGGCTGTGGAACCTGGGTGACGCGCGCGCGCGCGCTTGCGGGCCCTTAGATAGAGTGCAGCCGGGGGCGAATCAACGTTCGTGCGCAAGCCTCGCTCGCGCACGGGGTTGCGGGGCGCGTGCCAGCGCCTCGCGCGCGGCCCGATTCGCGGCGGCAGGATGGGGCGCGGCCGCGCGCCTCCGGGGCCCGGTCGAGCTCAGTCGCGCCGACTCAGCCCCGGTGGGCGAGGAAGGCGTCGACGGGCTCGGGGGCGAACTCGCCCTCGCACAGCCCGAGCGGCGCGGCTGCGTCGCGAAAGGCGTACAGCGCGGCGTGCATCTCGGAGCCGGGCTCGTAGACGCACTCTTCGGCGAGGTAGGTGGCGCAGGACGCGGCCGGCAGGCGCCAGGTCGCCGCCGCCTCGGCTGCGAGCGGTCCAATCTCGCGCTGGCCGACCAGGCGCGAGCGCGCGAAGGCGGCGAGGTGCGGCTCGATCTCGACGCCAGGACGAACGATCCACGGGGCGAACACGAAAGGTAGCCCGGTGCGCTCCGTCCAGGCCTTGGAGGGGTTCCAGAACATCGGGGCGTCCGGTGCCCAGGCCTCGCGCAGCGCCGGGTCGCCGATGCGCAGCCAGCCGTCCGCTCCGGCCTCGCGCGGGTCTTCGCCCGCGGGGACCTCGAGGAACTCCGGGCCTCCGTCAGGGCGCTCCGCGAGGAGCACCCGCACCAGAGTCGCGGCCGTGCGGCTGGAGGGGTCGAGCGCGATCGTGCGGGCCTCGTGGAGAGGCACGCGCAGGAAGACCTGGACGCTCGCGACGTTGCCGCGACCCGAGACGCCGATCCCCGGGAGGTAGCGGTAGCCGGGTTGGCGAAAGAGCTCGATCGAGCTGACCAGCGCCACGTCCAGCTCGCCCGCGCGGAGCATCGCGACCAGTCGGGCCGGGACGTCTCGAACGAGCTGGATCCCGGGCTCGCTCTCGAGGCCGAGATCCAGGGGGCGCCCGACGAGGTACGGGACGCTGCCGACGCGGAGGGGCTGGCTGGGCATGGGGGGAGTGTAGCGGGCCGCCTCATCGCTGCGACGCGGACGGGCTCTCCAGATCGCACTTCGCGCGCGCGCCCCAGGGGATTCAGCGCCCTCCCGGTTTCAGCGCTCGGTCGGTCTCGCCAGCGCTCGACAGTGGAGCCCGGAGAGGTCGTCGCCCGCGCCGCGCGCCCACTGGGCCTGCTGGGGCGTCGGCTCGAGGAGCACCGCCTGGCTGAGCTTCTCGTCCTGACGGGCGATGCGCAGGAGGGCGACCACCGTCTCGCGGTGACCGAGCACCTCGCCGTTCTCGGGGTCGCGCAGCTCACGACCTCGCTGGACCAGCTCGAAGGTGTCGCCGATCGCGTAGACGGCTGAGCCCGCGTTGAGGAAGAACACGGGGCCCTCGGGACCCTTCGGCTCGATCTCGATCACGCGCAGGGGGAAGGTCTGTCGCACGAGCTGCTTCGCGAGTTGAGCGGCAGCCTCCTCGACCATCATCCGCGCCACGACAGCGTCGTCCTGGAAGGCGGGCTCGCGTGCGAGCTCCGCGCCGTCCCAGCGGTAGGCCTCGGCGTAGGGGATCGTGCGCTCGATCGCGCCTGTCGCCACGCGCATCAGCTCGAGGCTGGCGCTGACCTCGGCGACCTTGGTCACGTTGGTGTGGCCGGTGAGCTTGACGGTGCTCGTCTCGCTGTGGATGTAGACGCGGTCGATCACGCCGCGAACGACGTAGTCGGCGCCGAGCTGGACCCGCAGCTCCTCGCGGACGCTCGCGGGCGTGGGGGAGGCCTTGCCGATCGCGCTCGTCACCTCCTGGCCGACGTTCGCGTCGGTCAGCACGCTGAACTTGTTCGAGGTCACCAGACGGCGCGTGAGGTCGCGGCGCAGGTCCTCCTGCAGCTGCACCTGCCCCGTGGCGGGCCTGTCGAGCTGCACGGCGCCGGCGGCGAGGCGGAATCCCTGGACGAGGACGGAGGTTCGCGCGCCGGGGCGCGGGTTGTTCGGGTCGTACCCGAGGACGTTCGCGCGCACCGAGACCGTGACGCCCTCCTCGCCGCGGGTCGTCTCGAGCACCTCGTAGCTACGCACGTAGCCGTGCGAGACGTTGCGGACGTGGAACTCCTCGCCGCCCTTCGGGTCGAACTTCAGCTCGAGCCGGCGCACGACCTCGGAGAGCTCGGGGTGCAGCTGGCCGCCGACCGAGACCTCCGCGCCCTGCGTGCGCGAGACGGCCTCGGCGAGGGCGTAGCGAATGGCCTCGAGCTCGGTCTCGGCGGTCATCGAGACGGTGATCTCACCGCGCGAGGAGGCCGGCGCGGCCGCGCCCAGGAAGACCAGCGCGGCCGCGCCCGGGAGGAGCAGGGCGGCCGCGCGGCGGAGGAGAGTCGAGAGGAGGGTCGGGAGCGTCATGTCAGCTGTCGGTGGGGGTCGCCGTGGCGGGCCCTGCCGGCCCGCGCTCGGCTCCCTCAGCGCCGCGTCTACCAGGAGACACTGCCTTTCTCGAACTTCTTGGCGATGGGGTCCGAGCGCTTCTCCCAGACGACCTCGCCGTTCTTGACGTCGGAGACCCACATGCGGACGACGTAGGTGTTCTGAGCGTCGTCGAGGCCCTGGGAGTGGGTCCAGAGGACCTGGGTGCGCAGGGAGAGGCGCGCGACGGAGGCCTGGCCTTGCTCGGGCACCTGCGCGGCGTCGAACAGCGGGTCCTCGGTGAGGTCCTGGGTGTCGCGCGTCATCTCATCCGTGCCGTCCGACCCGTAGGTCGAGACGAAGCGAGCCTTGCCGGACTCGAGCAGCGCGGAGCGGATGTTCGAGAGCAGGAGCTCGTGCGGGAACTGCGAGAGGTCCGTCTTGTTCTCGATCTTGCTGACGACCATCCGCACGGGCTGCGTGCCGAACTCGTTCGTGTCGAGGAAGCCGCTCGTGAGCATCCGCGCGGTGAGCGTATCGGTCCACTCGATGATCTCGTTGTAGTCGACGCCCGCGGAGACGACGGCCTCGTCGCCGCCCGGGTCGATGCGCTTCGGGCCGCTCTGGCAGCCCACGGAGGCGAACAGGGGCAGGAGGAGGAGGAGCTTGGCGTTCATCGCGATTGGTAGGGGCAGGGGTCGGTGATGTGCGGGTGTCGGAAGGGTCAGCGGGCCCAGGCGTCGACGTTCATGCGCCAGGTCACTGCGTTCGGGTTGACGGCGCTGGCGCCGACAGAGCTGTGCTGGTTGGCCTGGAGAATATGACTCATCCAGCCGTCATTGGGAGAGTCGAGCTTGAAGCCGCCCGCGTCGAACCACTCGATCAGGGTGCGGAAGCTCGTCTCGCTCGGGTGCACGTTGCGCAGATCGACCTGCACGCGCAGGAGGCCGTTCTGACGGGCCTCGCGCACCTCCTGGATGATCAGGTGGTTCTTGACGGGCGCGCTGAACAGGATCTTCTCCTCCCAGTCGCTCTTCGGGAGCGCCCCCGGGGAGGGCGGCTCGTAGTTCGAGGTGCTCTCGCAGGCGGCGCCCGTGAGGGCGAGCGTGAAGAGGAGGGGGAGGAGGGGTCGAGATCTACGCATCGGGTTGAGTCTCCGGGGTCGGTTCGGGCGCCGAGGTCGGCTCGGGGCGAGGCGGGAGGTTGGCAGACCTCCCAATGGAAAGCACGTGGGGCAGGATCGGAGAAAGTCGCGGATTCCGGACGAGGATGAAGGTCGTCCGCGCGGGCGGGACCTCGATCTCCACCGTGCCGCTGTCCGGACCGCCGGGTGAGACATAGCCGATCCGCAGGACGCCGCTCTCGGGGACCTGCCCGTAGGCCAGCTGGAACTCGGCCCCGATCGTGCGCCAGGTGCGCAGGTCGGCGTCCGAGGTGAACAGGCGGTAGAGGTCCGTGGCCAGCCAGGCGAGGCCCGTGTCGTCGTTCTTGCGAGCGGCGTAGCTGATGCCCTCCTTGGCGGCGACGCTCAGCATGGTCCGGAACACGATGCCCGGTAGCCGCGCGGCGAAGTCGGCGGCGACGATGCTGTCGACGCTCGCGAGGCGCTGGGTCACGAGGTCCAGCTCGCCGGACGGATCGCTCACGCGCAGGGCGGCGACCGCGATCGGCGTCGGCTCGAGCTTGGGCACCGCGATGCGCGTGATCCCGTTCGGCGTCGGCAACACCAGGGACCACTCGATGCGTTGAGGGGCCATGCCGTTCTCGAAGAGCACGTAGACGCGGCCCGGAACCGGTGCCTCGCTGGCGTCGAACTCCTCGTACAGCACGGGCAGGTACCCGTTCGACGGGACGAGTCCGATCAGCTTGCGGAGCTCGACGAGCGCGCTCGGGTTCGTGCCCTCCTCGCGCAGCAGGACGGCCTGCAGGAAGGTGGCCACGGGGTTCACGAAGTCGGCGTAGGACTCGCTCGCGAGCGTCTTGGTCTCGGCTTCGAGCTGCAGGAAGTCGGTCTGCTGCAGCGCGCCCTTCGCCACCTCGTTGTCGCTCTCCTCGCGCGCGGCGATCTCGGCGCCGTTGCGCGCCACGGCCTCGGCCTGGCGTCGGTAGGCGCGGCGCACGCGCACGAGCGCCTCGTCGAGGTCGCCGAGGGCGAGGTAGTTGAACGTCTGGTAGACCTCGAGCAGGATTCGATCGAACTCGGTGCCGCGGTAGGGGCGAGAGGTCTGGCTGCCGAGCGTGGCGACGACCTCTTCGCTGATCGAGACGTCCGCTTCCATGTCCCAGGCCTCGAGGCCGGCGGAGGCGCGCTCGAACATGTCGCGCGACTCGGCGTAGCGCCCCGCGTCCTGCAGCACCTTCGCGGCTTCGAGCTGGAAGCGGATGCCGTTCGTGTCGCTCTCGAGGCCGTCCTGATAGCCGTCCGCATCGATCTGGGCGGCGGCGTCCGCGAAGCGCCCGGCCTCGTAGGTCGAGACCAGCGCTGAGACCTCCTTCCGGTGGCTGACGCACCCCGTCGCCACGACGAGCGCGGGCGCGAGGAGCAGAGAGCGGTGGAGGAGCGACGGGCGGAGGGTCACGGGCGCAAGGTCACAGGGTTCGCGGGCGGAAGGCAGTCGGCGCCGTCGAGATCTTCGGCCCGCGAGGGGCCCGAGTCCACCTCGAAGGTCCCAGGTCCACGCGGCGCAGGGCCGTACGAGGAATCCTGCGCTTGTTCTCCCAGGCGTGGTCGGGGCGGTAGGCTCTCGTCTCTGCGGCCAGCGCCCGCCGCCCGATCGCCATGCAGCCGAGCGTCTTCCTTCCGCCGACCTTCCCGGACCACGCCCTCCTCGACTCCGGGGAGGGGGAGAAGCTCGAGCGCTTCGGCGAGGTCCTCCTCCGGCGACCGGACCCGCAGGCGCTCTGGCGCCGGCGACTCCCGGCGACCGACTGGAGAGCCGCGGACCTCACCTTCGTACGCGAATCCGATCGTGGCGGTCGTTGGGAGCCGGGGCCGGGTGTGCGGCCGTTCCTGCGCGCCGCGGAGCCGAGCTGGACCGTGCGCTACCGCGACGGGCGCTTCGTCTGCCGCCCGACCCCGTTCAAGCACGTCGGGCTGTTCCCCGAGCAGGCGGCGAACTGGGAGTTCGTGCGGCGCATCGGCGAGGAGCTCGGCCAGCCGGACGGGGCGCCACCGCGGCTGCTCAACCTCTTCGGCTACACCGGCGTCGCGAGCGTGCTGGCGGCCCAGGAAGGTTGGGAGGTCACGCACGTCGACGCGTCCAAGGCGTCGCTCGGGTGGCTGCGCGAGAACGCCGCGGCGTCGGGGCTCGGCGAGCGGGCGATCCGCATCCTGCTCGACGACGCGCTGGCCTTCGCGCGCCGTGAGGTGCGCCGCGGCTCGAGCTACCACGCCGTGCTGCTCGACCCGCCGCACTACGGCCGTGGACCGAAGGGCGAGAAGTGGCAGCTCGAGGAGGGCCTGGCGCCGCTCGTCGAGGCGGCTCGCGGGTTGCTGGCCGAGCGCAGCGTGCTGGTCCTGTCGACCTACGCCGTCGGCTACTCACCGCTCGCCTTCCTGAACCTCTTGACGGAGCTCGAAGGCGGCGAAGTCTCGGTCGGTGAGCTCGCCCTCGACGAGGGCAGCGGACGGCGCCTGCCCGCCGGCTTCTGCGCGCGCTGGGCGCGCGGGCTGGAGCTCGGCGAATGAGCTCCGGGCTCGACGTCCTCCACTGCGACAACCACCTGCTCGCCGTCCTGAAGCCCGCGGGTCTGCCGATCGTCCCCGACGACTCCGGCGACGAGAGCCTGCTGGACCAGGCCAAGGACTGGATCCGAAGCGAGTTCTCCAAGCCCGGTGCCGTGTTCTGCGGCGTCGTGCACCGGCTCGATCGCCCGGTGTCCGGCGTGGTCCTCTTCGCGCGCACCTCGAAGGCCGCCGAGCGTCTGGGAGCCCAGTTCCGCGAGCGCCTGGCGAAGAAGACCTACTGGGGCGTCGTCGAAGGCCAGCCCGAGGAGGACGGCGGAGAGCTGGAGCAGCTCCTCTGGAAGGACTCGCAGCGCAACCGCGTGCACGTCGTACGGAGCGAGCGAGAAGGGGCGAAGGTGGCGCGCACGAGCTGGCGCGTTCGAGCGCGGACGGGTAGTCGCGCCTGGCTCGAGCTGACGCCCCACACGGGTCGCTCGCACCAGCTGCGGGTGGTCTGCGCGAGCCTCGGGACCCCGCTCGTCGGCGACCTGAAGTACGGCGCGCCGGTCGCGCTCTCGGACCGGAGCATCGCGCTGCACGCCCGCAGGCTCGAGGTGGACCACCCGACCCGGCATGTGCCGGTCGTTCTCGAGGCTCGTGTGCCTGAACTGAACGTCTGGCGCGCCACTCGTGACACTTAGGTCTTGTTTGTAGAGACTTCGAACCCGTACGTTCCAGTCGCGGGGGCGCCCAGGGCGCCCGAGCTTCAGCCCCTTCGAATCCGAGGAGAACGCAGTGAAGAAGACCATGACCTCGTTGGCGCTCGTGTGCGCCTTGACCCTCCCCATGACGAGCTGCTTCACGATGACCCACAAGGTCGGTGACGGTGGTTCCGGTCAGACGGAGATCGCCGAACGACAGTGGTACATCCTGTTCGGCCTGGTGGAGCTCAACACGGTGAGGAGCAAGGACCTCGCCGGCGACGCGGCCGCGTACACGGTCACGACCGAATGGACGGCGCTCGACGTCTTGATCAACATCTTCACCGGATTCGTGACGATCACTTCGCGCGAAGTCTCGGTCTCCAAGTAGTCCCAATCGCCTGAACACGAACCCACACTCCAGGAGACCCTCCCGTGAAGAAGACTCTGCGATCCATGGCGCTCTTGAGTGCTCTCGCCCTCCCGATGTCCAGCTGCTACACCTTCGAACACCAGGTTGGTGATGGTGGCAGCGGTGGCTCCGAGCAGACCGACCGCCAGTGGTTCATCCTCTGGGGCCTTGTCGAGCTGAACAGCGTCGACAGCCAGGCGATGGCCGATGGGGCCACGGACTACACGGCCACGACCGAGTGGACCCCGCTCGACATCCTGATCAACATCTTCACCGGCTACATCACCGTGTACTCACGCACGTACACGGTCACCAAGTAGTTCGGCCAGCTGCGCTCCAGCCTCGGAGCGAGAGACGCCCCCGCCGCGGTCTACGGACCGTGGCGGGGGCGTCTGCCTGTCCCCGGACCTAGAAGCCGTAGGTCAGCGCCAGGCCGAGGAGGCCGATGGCGCCCTCGCCGACGTCCTCACCATCGGTGTCGAGGTTGATCTCCGCGCCCGCCGCGCCGTAGAGGTCGAGGCTCCAGTTGCCCTCCGCGAAGTCCCAGCGGTAGCCACCCTGCACGGTCGGCTGGAGCACGACGACGTCGCTCGAGCCCGCGCGGCTCGGGTTGTCGTCCTCCCAGTCGATATCGAGGAACCACAGGTCGACGCGTCCGCCGGCGAACCAGCCGGTGTGCTCCTCGCCGAAGTAGTGGCGCCCGCTGACCCCGATGCCGGGGCCGCCGCCCGTCTCGTCGTCGTGCTCGCCGAAGTCCTGGCGGTCGGTTGCGTTGTAGCCGGCGTGCACGCTGACCGTGCGCTTGGGCGACACGTCCCAGTCCGCGCGGCCGGTCGTGATCACGCCCGCGGGGTAGCCCTGGACGTCCAGGCCGGCGCCGGAGAAGGACGCGCTCTGACAAGCGACGGCGGGAAGCAAGAGGGCGAGCAGGAGACAGCGGTGGAAGCGCATCGGTCGAGTGGCTGGAGGGATCGCGGAAGCGGGGAGCGAGGGGCGGCGTCCGCCGCGTCTAGCGGCCGGACTTCGGCGGAACGGCCTCGCCATTCACCTCGTGCTTGCCGAGCAGGCGATCGAGGTGCTCGATACGCGCGTTCGCGGCGGGGCCGGACTGCGTGACGGTGAGCTCGTGCTTTCCGGGAGGAACCCACAGGCGTTCCCGTCGCGTCTCGCCGCCCTCCTCCCAGGCGACGTCGAGCGGGACATGGAACGTGCCGTTGGTGTTGTCGACCTCGACCTGGACCTGGCCCTCCGGAGCACCGACGGTGATCTCGAGCGCGGGCGTGCCCTCGCCGTAGATCCACTCGGTGAAGAACTGCTCCCGGTCGACGCCCGCGCGCTCCTCGAGGACCTTGCGGAAGTCCTCCGTCGTCGCGTTCTTGTAGCGGAACAGCGCATTGAAGGATCGCAGCGTTCCCCACCAGGCGTCGTCGTCGTCGACGTAGTGCCGAAGCGTGTTCATGACGCACGCGCCCTTGGAGTAGATGAGGCCGCTGTAGGCGTCGCCGGAGGCGGGCTTGTCCCCGCGGTACAGCCGGCCCTTCCTGGTCGAGATGCGGCGGCCCTGCTCGACGAAGTAGCGGTCCGCATCCGCGCGCGAGCGGGTCGCTTCGACGTAGACGCCCTCGGCGTAGGTGCCGAGCCCCTCGTGGATCCAGAAGTGGCCCCAGTGCTCGGCCGAGACCGCGTTGCCCCACCACTCGTGCGCGACCTCGTGCACGAGGATGTAGTCGAACCAGCGGTTGCGACTGGCGTAGCGGTCCGGCTCGCCCGACTGCTCGCACCACAGCGGGTAGCTCGAGCCGTAGGCGACCGCCGTCGAGTGCTCCATTCCCCAGAAGTTCGTCTCGACGAGCGCGAACTTGGAGTCCGGGAACGGCCACGGCCCGAACGCTTCGGAGAAGATCTTCAGAAGCTCCGGCACCTGCGCGAACTGAACCTTCGCCTTCTCGACGTTCTCGGGCAGCACGTAGTAGATGAACGGGACCTTCTGGTAGAGGCCTTGGAGCTGGAGCTCGGTCTCGACCACGACGTACGGACCGACGTTGAGCGTCACCGAGTAGGTCTCCAGCGGGTAGTCGTGGCGCCAGCGGTAGGTCTTGAAGTCCTCGCCCTTCGTCGCGAACCAGTCGGGCGCCGCGTCCACGACCTCGACCAGCCGTCCGTTGCTCACGCCGTAGAGATCCGCGGGGCAGACGATCGCCATCGAGACGCGCGCGGGCTTGTCCTCGGGGTGGAAGTAGCTCGCCTTGCACGGATACCAGTAGTGCGCGCCGAGCCCCTGGCAAGACGTGTTGATCCAGGGCGAGCCGTCCTCGCTCGTCTCCCAGTGGAAGCCGTCGAAGCCCTTGCCCTCCGGTTGGCCGCGGTAGTGGACCGTGACGTCGAACGCCTCGCCAGGCTGCGCGGGCCGCGCCAGCTTCGCGATGAGGCCTTGCTCGATGCGCTCGAACTCGATGGGTTGCTCGCCCTGGCGAACCTCCAGCACCTCGTACAGATCGTAGAGGTCGAGCTGGACCCGGTCGACGGCCTCGGCGAGCGCCGTCGCACGCACGGTCGCGACGCCCTCGAGGGTGGTGGTGGAGGGGCGGACGGCGAGCTGCAGCTCGTAGGCCTCCACGTCGAAGAGTGAGCGCAGGTCCGCCTCCTGCTCTGTCGCGACGGCCGCGTCCTGCGCGAGCGCGAGCGCAGGCGTGGCGGCGGCGTGGGCGGAGACCGTGAAGGCGGACGCGAAGAGCGCCAGCGCGCCGAGCGCGCGGGCCCACGGGAGGTGGCATTGCATGGGAGCGGGGAGGGGTTCGCGGCGGGTGGCGGGCTCCCGGTATAGCCGCGTGCGCTCGCGGCCGCCAGCCAGGCGGTGTTCGACCCGTGCAACCCTTCGGTACGCGTGGGCTCCCTGGCGTAGACTGGGCCCATGATCGGCCGCATCGCGCTCCTCCTCGGTCTCGTCCTCGCCGCCTCCCCTCAGGATCGACCCGACGTCGGCGCCGACTTCCAGACGCGCCTCGCGCGTGGTCGCGCTGCGGCAGAGGCGGGGGATGGCAAGGCCGCGCTCCATCACCTTCAGCAGGCGCTCGTCCTCGCGCCCTTCGACTCCGACGCGCTGGGCCTCGCCCTCGCGAACTCGATCGACGACAAGGACGCGCGCGTCCTGTGGGCGCAGGCCTGGACGCTGGCGACGATGGACGCCTCGGGCGCGCCGCCCAAGCGGGCGGCCGAACTGGACGACGTCGCGCGCGCCGCGCCGGGCGCGGCCGAGACCGCGCTCCTGCGCGCTGAGTCGGTCGCCGAGCTGGCGAAGCTCGTCAAGGACCGCGGCAAGCGCGCGGCTCGAGCCCCTGCGCAGGGTCTCGTTGCCGAGTGGGCGAGCGCGCTCGCCGGGCGCCTGGCCGACCCGAGCCCCGCCCTCCAGAAGCGCTACGCCGACGCGCTCGGCTACGAGTACGGAGTGAACGACAAGCACGTGGACGGTGTCGTCGGTGCGCTCAAGCGGACGCACTCACGGGCGCTCTCGAACGGGGAGTACGACGTCGCGCTGCGCGCGGCGCGGATCCTGAACGGGCTTGCGGCGCAAGGGGCGTTCGAGGACCTGCAGGGTGACCCGCCGCGCGGGCTCGAAGCGCTGCGCCGCGCCGCGCGTGACGCCCTCGCGGAGTCGCGCCGCAAGCTCGGGACCGAGCTCGAGGAGCCATGGACGATCGAGCAGCTCCAGGACCTCAGCGAGACCGAGGCGCGCGGCTTCACGCTCGAACACGCCGACCTCTCCAATCCAGGGCGCGCGTACTCGCCCAGGGGGTGGTACATCGTCGAGACGAGCTGTGGCTGGGAGACGTTGCTGGGCATCGCGCAGACCGTCGAGGATCATCACGAGCGCCTGGCGGACTGGTACGGCGAGGACCCGTTCATCGACGTGCCCGGCTTGGTTCGCGTCCTGCCCGAGTCGTCCGGCCTCGAGTCCGAGGGCGCGCCGTTCTGGTGGGCCGGCGGATTCCAGTCCGGCAACGTGACGACAGCGCGCTTCTCGTGCGGAACGATCGAGGGCTTCGGCGGTCTCCTGACCCACGAGCTCACGCACCGCTTCGACGGCGCGCTCTACCCGGGCATCCCGAGCTGGCTGGCGGAGGGCAAGGCCGTCTGGACAGGGGGGAGCTACGAAGCAGCGAGCGACCTGACCTTCTACGAGGACCACATCCAGTTCGGCACGATCCAGTCCGCTTGGTTCAAGGGATACGGTGGCGAAGAGAAGCTGACCGACCTGATCACGGGCGACCTCGAGGACTACCGGGACAACTACGTCGCGGGCTACGCGCTCTACGCCTACCTCAAGCTGTGGCAGGAGCCGACCGGGACGTTCGTCTACGCACCCGAGCTGGAGGCCTACCAGAAGGGGCTCTCCGGCAATCGCAAGAAGCCGCTCGAGTGGTTCACCGAGAACTTCGCCGACGGTACGAGTGGCCGGCCCGAGGACTTCGCGAGCTTCGCCGCCGCGTTCCAGGAGTTCCTGAAGGGCTTCTACTGGGAGGATCGCGCGGAGTGGACGGAGCGCTACCTGGAGAAGGTCGATCGCGCGGGAGGGGGCTGGGTCTACGACGCACCGACCTGGAGCTGGGCGCGCTCGCGCGCCGAGCCGTTCTGGGGCCAGGACCACGCGCGGGCAGCGGGGGACCTGTTCGTCGAGCTGGAGCGGCTCGAGGACGCGGCGGACGCGTACCTGTGGGCGCTGACCGTGGACGAGCGTACGCCGCGCAGGGCGGCGGACTGGGGCGCGGTGCTCGCCGACGTCGGTGAAGCGGAAGGCGCCTGGGCGCTCGCGAGCCTCGCGCAGCGCGCGGACCTGTTCGCGCACGTTCCCGGCGCTGCGGGCGACACGGCGCCGCTCGAGTTGCCGCGGACCCGCGCGCTGCTGGCGCGCCTGGGGGTCGAGGCGACGTCGCTCCGCGAGGACAGCCGCCCGCGCGCTGCGGCGGCGCTCGAAGCCGATCAGGCGGAGCTCGGCCGTTGGCTTGGCGACGCACCCGGGACGATCGACGTGCCGCCGGCTCCGGAGGTCGCGCTGCATCCGTTCGACTCGCCGCCGCGCCGGCTGGGCCTCGACGGCTGGGTCGAGGCGGACCTCACCGGCTTCGAGGAGAAGCGCGCGGAGCATTGCTGGTACGTCGAGGACGATGGCGATCTGCACGTGGGCCGCTTCGAGCCGCGGGACGCGACGGGGCTCCTCGATCGCTACGCCCACCAGCGCCACGCCTACACGCACACCGCCCGGCCGCAGCCGGCCGGCCGCTACGCGCTGCGCTGCCGCGTGCAGTTCACGACCTCCTACGTGAACGGCGCGCTCGTGCTCGGCTACGGCCGCCGGGATCGGAACATCCGCCTCGGCTTCTCCGCCGGGGACTTCTACTACTCGATCGGCAAGAAGGAGGCGGCGGAGGAGATCGAGCGCGTCGGCTGGCGCATCAACGGCCTGCGCGAACGCGATGGTCCGCTGGGCGGCTCGCTGGGGTCCGGCGCGGTGACCTTCGAGGAGCCGCGCACGAACTTCGAGCTCCTGGCGATCGTCGACGGCGCCGCAGTGCACTTCTGGATCGAAGGGCAGTTCCTCGGCTCGTACCACGACGCGACCGGCACGCCGATCGAGGGTCACCTGGGCTTCGCGACGAGCCAGGGAGCGATTCGCGTCATCGAGCCGGAGGTGCAGCGCCTGGATCGCTCGCGCGAGGCGCGCCTGCCGTTGCCCCTCGGAGTGGACGACCTGCCCGTCGACGCCGGCCTCGACCTGACGCGGCCCCCGACGTCTTCCTTCCGGCGCTTCCTGAACCGCCCGGTGCTCGGCGTACGTCCCCACCCGCGCGGCACGCTGCTCGTCTGGATCCCGATGGAGGAGTGGGCGGACGGCATGGCCGAGTTCCTCTCGAAGGAGCTGACCGGCAAGGCGGTCGACTGGGCTGAGCGCGCGCGCAAGATGCTGCGGCGCGTCGACGCGGAGACCCCGCTCCTGTTCGCCGTGCCGGACCGGCTCGACGAGGAGGCGATCGCGGGGCTGCGCGCAGCCCTCACCACGGAACTGCGTGGGTTGCCGTTCGAGGTGGCGACCTACCCCTGGGTCGAGCCGGACCTGACGGGAGAGGAGGACAAGCTCCCGATCCACCGGTCATGGCTGTGCTTCATCGACTCCGCCGGGGTGCTGCGCTTCTGCGACCGCTTCTACGGCTTCAGTCGCGCCCTCCCCGACGATGTCGTGCACTGGGTCACGGTCTTCCGCGACGACGACGGGCGGCGTTGAGCCGCCCGGGTCCCTCGCCTACGGCAGGAAGGTGACCGCGGTCGCGTTCGAGAGATTGAACGCGGCGCCGCCGGCAGCGGGGTCGCGGTACCAGTACTGGAAGCGCCAGGTCGAGCCTGGGGTGATCGCGTTCGGTCCCGAGCCGGCCGGTGCGACGCCGAAGTCGATCGCTCGCACCGCGACTCCGGCGCCGTCGGCGAAGCCCGCGGGGTTCAGGCGGGCGATGCCGCCACCGATGCAGAGCCTGCCGTTGCCGAGCGGAACGTCGTTCGCGTTCGGGCCGTAGAAGAACAGGCCGACCTTGTTCGGGATGCCGCCGGTCGCGGTCAGCGTGAAGTCGCCCACCGTGACCGCCTCGATGCCACTGGCCTCGATCACGGCGCCGGGGCCGGCCGAGTTCGGATCGCCGGCGCACTCGGCAGTGCCGAGGCAGTCGTCGAGTGAGTAGGTGTAGACGGTCCCGCCGCCGGGGACAGCGGCCGCGTTGAAGCGCGCGCCGATCACGGCGGTGGTTCCAGAGACCTGGACCCCGGTCTCGTGACCGAGCTGGTCGCCGCTCGCGGTGTTCGGGCCCTGCAGCTTTCCTGTCTCGATGTAGCCGCTCGCGGTGCGCGTGAACACGTAGACCGCTCCGGCGTTGCCGTCGACCCCGCGGGCGCCGACGAGGGCGTAGATGCCGTCGAGGGAGACGCTGATCCCGAAGCGGTCCTGGCTCAGGCCGTCGCTCGCGACGAGCTTCTGCACCTCGGTCCAGCCGCTCCCCGTGCGGAAGAACAGGTACGCCGCGCCCGTGTCGACCGCGCTGCCGTTCTGGGCGAACTCAGCGCCGACGAGCAGCACGTCACCGGAGAGGTCGACCGAGCGGCCGAAGACCATGCCCGGGATCGCATCGGACGCTCGCAGTGCGGCGGCCTCGGGCCAGGTGTCGTCGCTCGGGTCGTTCGGTGTGCCCGCGTCATCGCGCTCGTAGACGTAGGCGGCGCCCGCGTCCGCTCCGGCGACGAGGTCGTCGTGGAGGTGCGCGCCGATGGCGACGACGTCGCCGTCGAGGTCGCAGCTGCGCCCGTACCGGTCGCCCATGGCGGCGTCGCCCGCCACGAGCTTGGCCCGCTCGACCCAGCTCGCGCCGTCGTACTCGAAGACGTAGGCCGAGCCGGTCTCGAAGCCCTGGTGGTCGTCGCGCATCGTCCCGACCAAGGCAACCTCTCCGTCGAGCGCGACCGAGTGCCCGAAGTGGAACTGGTTCTGGATGCCGCTGCCGAGGAGCTTCTGCTCCTCGGACCAGGACGCGCCGTCGAAGCGATAGACGTACGCCGCTCCCGCTTCCTTGAGGTGCGCGCCGACCAGAACGCGGTCTCCGGAGACGGCGACGTCGTGTCCGAACTGGTCGCCGAAGGCGCCGTCGGAGTTCGCCAGCTTGGCCTCCTCGCTCCAGACGCCTCCGGCGCGGCGGAAGACGTAGACGGAACCCGAGTTGCAGTTCGGGTCCAGAGGGCAGGCGGGGTCGTCTCCGATGGCGCCCGCGGCGAACAGGTCGCCGTCGAGGTCGAGGCACCAGCCGAGGACGTCCGTGTCGGCGGCGTCCGAGGCGTTGAGCTGCTGCTCGAAGCACTGCGCGCCGGCGACGGGCGCCGTGACGAGGAGCGCGGGCAGCGCGAAGAGTGTGATTGCGAGGGAGCGAGTCATGCCTGGCGATCTCCGAGTGGGAGGAGGTGGGTGCGAGGCGGGCGGCGACTTGCGATCAGCCTAGCATGGATCCGCCGGAGCGCCGGCGGGGGTGGAGATTCCACCCGCGTCGGAGCGGCGGGAGCAGACAGCGGGACTGCGAGGGCCGCAGGGACAGCGCTGGGCCCGTGCGAGGACTCAGGCGCCGAGCGTCTCTGCCTCGGTTTCACCGGACCAAACCACGTTGTAGAGCGTGTCGCGCTCCACGGGCACGCGGCCGGCTTCGCAGATCCAGTCGATCAGCTCCTCGCGCTGCACCTCTTGCGGGGTCGTGGCGCCGGCGTCGTGGTAGATCTTCTCCTCGACCACCGTGCCGTCGACGTCGTCCGCGCCGAAGGAGAGCGCGAGCTGCGCGATCGGGATGTCCATCAGGATCCAGTAGGCCTTGATGTGCGCGATGTTGTCGAGCATCAGGCGGCCGACGGCGATCTCGCGCAGCTCGTCGAGTGCGGTCGGGCCCGGGAGGTGCGACCACTCGTTGTTCGCCGGGTGGAACGAGAGCGGGATGTAGGTCTGGAAGCCGCCGGTGTCGTCCTGCAGGAGGCGAAGGCGATCGAGGTGGTCGAGGCGCTCCTCGAGGGTCTCGATGTGGCCGTGCAGCATCGTGCAGTTGGAGCGCAGGCCGGCCTCATGCACCGCGCGCGCCATGTCCAGCCACGTCTGGCCGCTGATCTTCTTGTCGTAACCGGCCTGGTGGACGCGGTCGGCGAACACCTCCGCGCCGCCGCCCGGGCACGAGCCGAGGCCGGCCTCGCGCAGGTCGTCGAGGACTTCGGCGAGGGGCTTCTTGGCGGCCTTCTGGATCTGGTCGAGCTCGACCATCGTGAAGGCCTTGACGTGGATCGAGGGGCGAGCCGCCTTCACCGCGCGGACCAGGTCGAGGTAGTAGTCGTAGCCGAGCTTCGGCCAGACCCCGCCGACGATGTGCACCTCGGTCACCGGCTCGTCCTGCTGCTCGCGGATCTTCTCCGCCGCTTGCTCCGGCGTGAAGGTGTAGGCGCCGGCTTGCCCCGGCTGCCTGTCGAACGAGCAGAAGCTGCAGAACTTGTTGCAGAGGTTCGTGTAGTTGACGTGCTGGTTGACGTTGAAGTACGTCAGGTCGCCGTGCAGCCGCTCGCGAACGTGATTCGCGAGGCGCCCGACCGTGTGCAGATCGTCGGCGCGATAGAGCGCGAGCCCGTCCTCGCGGGTCAGCCGCTCGCTGGCGAGCACCTTCTCGGCGATCTCGCCGAGGCCGGCCTCGGCCGCGCGATCTAGGAGCCGTTGTTCGTTGGTCTTGCCCATGTCGACAGTCATGCGTGCGTCTCCTTCGGGGGGACCGGGCGGGCCTCCTCGGCGCTCGCCGGGGTCGTCGGACCCTCGTGGCGTTCGTCGACGATGCCGTACCAGGAGTTGCGCTGGCGGGGGGTGAAACCGGCGCGCTCGATGACGGATTCGATCTTCTGGATCGACTCGAGATTGGCGCAGCCGGCTGCGGAGACGACGTTCTCTTCGAGCATCGTTCCGCCGAAGTCGTTGCAGCCGAAGCGCAGGCTGACCTGGGCGGTCTTGACGCCCTGAGTCACGTAGCTCGTCTGCACGTTGTCGAAGTTGTCGAGGTAGATGCGCGCGACTGCGTTGACCCGCAGGTACTGCGCGGGCGTCGTCTTCTTCGGATAGAGGTGCTCCTCGGGGACACCGGCCGGCTGAGTGTTCCAGCAGGCGAAGGCGGTGAAGCCGCCGGTCTCGTCCTGGAGGTCGCGCAGGCGCTCGAGGTGCTCGATACGCTCAGCGGCCGTCTCGACGTGCCCGAACATCATCGTGGCCGAGCTGCGCAGACCGGCCTCGTGGACCTTGCGGTGGACGTCGAGCCAGCGGTCGGTGTCCGTCTTCTTCGGGGCGATGATCTCCCGCACGCGCTCGACGAGGATCTCCGCACCCGCGCCGGGGACGGAGCCGAGGCCGGCGGACTTGAGGTCGGCGAGGATGTCCTCGATCGGTCGCTTCTCGATCACCGAGAAGAAGTCGAGCTCCGGCGCCGAGAGTGCGTGGCAGTTGACGGTGGGGAACTTCGAGCGGATGTCCGCGATCAGGTCGCACCACCAGTCCGACTGGATCTTGGGGTGGTGGCCGCCCTGCATGAGCAGCTGACGCCCGCCGAGGTCGGCGGTCTCCTGGACCTTCTGCAGGATCTCCTCGCGCTCGAGGACGTAGGCCTCCTCGTGCTTGGGCCGCCGGTAGAACGCGCAGAACCCGCAGTCGGTGACGCAGACGTTGGTCGGGTTGATGTTGCGGTCGACGATGTAGCTGACGATCCCCTCGGGGTGCTTGCGGCGGCGGACGAGGTCCGCGAGCTCGCCGAGCAGCAGGAGGTCCGCGTTCTCGTGCAGGTAGAGCGCGTCGGCTGCGGAGAGGCGCAGGCCGTCGAACACGCGGCCGCGGATCCGGTCGAGTTCGCCGGCGACGCCGGGCGTGCTCGCGGAGCTCGCGCGGGGCGGCTGCCAGGACCGCGGAGGGGCGGGGGCCGGGGGCGTGGAGGAGGGGGGCGTCATGGCGGCGGATTCTATCTCCGGAGGGGGGCGTCAGAGGGCCTTTCCGAGCGTCTCGTTCCTTCTGGTTCCTTCGCGCCAACTCGGGAGGTGGATCTACGAAAAACCCCTCTACGGGGCGCACCCCGCGGGCCGAAGCGGGAGTGACGCCCGCGACCGGCCTATACTCCTCGGCCCTCCCGCCGCTCCTCTGTTCCCCCGCATCCGATGCTCCTCTCGCCCCGTTTCCTCCTCGCCGCTGCGCTCCTCGTCGGCGCCCAGCCTGGACTCGCCCAGGATTCTCGCCCGCCCGGCGCCCTGACCACGCCGAGCGAGACTGCCCAGGAGGACCCTGAGATCAGCGACGAGGACCTGAACCAGGCCCTGCTCGCCGAGCAGGAGGCCTTCGAGCCGCTCGAGAATCGGTGGACGAACGCCGTCCAGGGCCACTACTTCGAGTGCCAGGAGCTGCGCAAGGCGGGCGCGACGCCCGCCGAGTTCCCGCCGCACCCCGTCCACGAGTACTTCCCGGTGTTCAACGCCCTGGCCGAGGGGGGCAACGGACCCGCCACGCTGTGGCTGATCCGCGCCGCGAAGGAGGTCGTCGAGGACGAGGAGGAGCGGACTGCGTTCTACCAGGACCTGTTCCTGACCCTGGCGAACGACCACGCGAGCGGAAAGTACATCCAGGACGCCCTCGTCGAGCTGCGGAACGAGCGGCGGACCCTCGGGGAGCCGTTCGTGATCGACGTGTTGCACCGCATCCAGAACAACTCCCGTCGCCGCGGGACGATCGCAAACGCCTTCCTCGCCGAGGCCAACCTCCTGGCGGCCAAGGGCGGGCTGGAGGACCCCGAGCGACGGGCGCGCGCGGAGGAGCTCTGGCGCATCCTGGTCGACGGCTACCCGGGCACGGAGGCGGCCAAGTTCGCCGGGACGCCCCTCGTCAACGGCATCCTCGACGGCATGCGGCGCTCCCAGATCGAGTGGGCCGCCGAGGTCGGAGAGCTCCGCGCTGCCGGAACGCCCGAGGCCGAGTGGCCCGCGCTGCCGGGGCTCTCGGACGCCGCCGTGATGGCGACCATCTCCGGCGCTGGACACCCGTTCGCGAGCCAGTGGGCGAATCGGTTCTATCCGGGGATGGAGCAGGCCTTGCGCGAGGGCTTGGACGAGGCGCTGGCCTTCGAGGTCGCCTGGCTCTGGCGCCGCTTCGGTGCGCGCAGCGTCGCGTGGAACGAGCTCCGCTTTTCGCTCCTGAGGCTCCTCTACGAGGCCTACCCGGACTCGCAGGCCGCGGCGTCGACTCTCCCGGACCTGTTCAAGCGCGTCCAGGAGCTCGACATCGAAGGACCGGTGTCACTCCTCGAGGGCCTGGCCGCCGCGACCAGCGAGCCGAGCCTCCGCGCCGAAGCGCAGCTGACCCTGGCCCAGTTCCTGACGCGCTCCCAGACCCTCGCAGGTCTCGAGCAGGCGACGGCGAACTTCGCTCAGGCGGAGGCGAGCGCGCCGGACCCCGATCAGCGCAGCCGCGCACGCGAGCTCGGCCTGAGCTTCTCGTGGACCATGCCCGGCGCCGTCAGCCCCGCGTTCAACCTGATGGACTCGGAGCAGGCTCCGGTCTCCTCGGCGAGCTACCGCGGGAAGATCCTCCTGCTGTACTTCTGGACCCTCAACGTGCCCGGCGTCGCCGAGGACTTCCCGTTCGTGCACGACCTGGTGGAGCGCTATGCGGACGCGCCCGTGTCGGTGCTCGGCATCGGCAGCCAGACGATGGACCAGAAGATGTACCGGGCGGCGATGGTCAAGCACGACATCAACTGGCGGAACTGCATGCTGCAGAAGCGCCGGAATCACATCGCGGCGCAGTACGGGGTGTCCGAGTTCCCGCACCTCATCGTGATCGACGCCGACGGCATCATCCGGGGGCGGGCCCTGGGGCACGAAGGGACCCTGGCGCTCGTCGACGAGCTCATCGCGGAGCAGCGCCGCAACGAGGCGCTCGCCGAGAACGCCGGGGGAGTCACCGGCAGAATTCGCTTCGTCGGCGAGGTGGAGCCGCTCCCGCCGATCGAGATTCCCAAGTCGGCCGAAATCCCTTGCGGCTCCAGGACCCGCGAGCTGGACCGCACCGACCGGACCCTCCTCCTGTCCGAGCAGCAGGGCGTTGCGAACGTCGTTCTGACGATCCGGACGGAGCAGACGGTGCCGTCGCGCGCGCCCGGGCGGGCGGTGCTCGAGGGTGTCCGCTGTCGGTTCGAGCCCCACGTGACGGTCGTGCCGGTCGGGACGCGCGTGAGCGTGACGAACGGGGACCAGATCCCGCGCAACATGCAGGCGAAGTCCCTGAGCAACGGGAGCTTCAACGTCGTGCTGCCCCCAGGGGTCGGCTACGACCTCGACCTGAAGGTGCCGGACCGCTTCAAGGTGACGTCGGATACGCACGCGTGGATGAGCGCCTGGGTCGTCGTCACGGACGCTCCGTTCTGGGCCGTGACCGACGCCGATGGGAGCTTCACCGTGGATGGGCTGCCGCCCGGGCGCTACGTCGCCGAGTGGTGGCACGAGACCCTCGGCCGTGGCGAGACGGCTGAGTTCGAGGTCCCGGCCAAGGGCATGGCGCGTCTCGAGCACGAGCTGGGCGCGAAGTAGACCGAGCCTGGCGACGACACGCTCCCCCGGCCCCGCGCGCGGATCCGGGGGAGCGGTAATTTGGACCGTGGGCGTTCGACCGGTGAGCCCCGCTCCGTATCCTCTTCGCGCACCGGACCCCCGTCTCCTCCGACCAGAAAAGCGCTCCATGGCCAATCCCAAGACGTCCCTGATGGACAAGATCGTCAGCCTCTGCAAGCGCAAGGGCTTCGTGTTCCAAGCCTCCGAGATCTACGGCGGCATTGGCAACACGTACGACTACGGTCCGCTCGGCGTCGAGCTGAAGCGCAAGGTCAAGGAGGCCTGGTGGACGGCGATGGTCACCAGTCGCGCCGACGTGGTCGGCCTCGACTCCGCGATCATCCAGAACCCGACGGTCTGGGAGACCTCCGGCCACGTTGGCGGCTTCAGCGACCCGATGGTCGACTGCAAGAAGTGCAAGGGGCGCTTCCGGGCGGACAAGCTCGAGGATGCGAAGTGCCCCGAGAAGCCCTCGAAGCGCCCGGGCGAGTGCGCCGGGGAGCTGACGGAGGCGCGCTCGTTCAACCTCATGTTCAAGACCTCGATCGGCCCGGTCGAGGACACGGGCTCGGTCGCCTACCTGCGACCCGAGACGGCGCAGGGGATCTTCCTGAACTTCAAGAACGTCCTCGAGGCTTCGCGCATCAAGCCGCCGTTCGGCATCGCGCAGATCGGCAAGTCGTTCCGCAACGAGATCACGCCCGGCAACTTCGTGTTCCGGACGCGCGAGTTCGAGCAGGGCGAGATGGAGTTCTTCGTGCCGCCGAACGAGGAGGCGAAGTGGTACGAGTACTGGAAGAACGAGCGCTTCGACTGGTACCTGCGCCACGGCATCCGTGAGGACAAGCTGCGCATGCGCGTCCACGAGGACGACGAGCTGGCGCACTACTCGACGGGCTGCGCCGACGTCGAGTACGAGTATCCGTTCGGGTGGGGGGAGCTTGAAGGCATCGCTTGCCGCACCGACTTCGACCTCGCGCGTCACTCCGAGGCGTCGGGGACGGATCTGCGCTACTTCGACCCCGAGTCGAAGGAGAAGTACTTCCCGTTCGTGATCGAGCCGGCGGGCGGCATCGACCGGATGGCGTTGACCTTCATGGTGGACGCCTACGACGAGGAGCAGCTCGAGAAGGACACGCGGGTCGTCCTGCGCTTCCACCCGAAGATCGCGCCGATCACGGCCGCGGTCTTCCCGCTCGTCAAGAAGGACGGGATGCCGGAGCGCGCGCACGAGATCGAGGAGGAGCTCCGCATGGCGGGCTTCACGACGCAGTACGACGAGAAGGCCGCGATCGGGCGTCGTTATCGCCGCCAGGACGAGGTCGGCACGCCGTTCTGCGTGACCGTCGACGGCGACACGCTGTCGGACGGCATCGTGACGGTCCGCCATCGCGACTCCATGGAGCAGGACAAGGTCCCGGCCAGCGAGCTCGTCGGCTTCCTGCACAAGGCCGTCCGGGAGTGGCACCGGTAGGCACGCCGCGCGAGGCCTTGGGCGCCGCTCAGCTGCGCTCCACGATCTCGAACAGCCGCTCCTTCCGCTCGGGGCTCCACGTGTAGAGCGCGGGGCGCCCGAGCGAGACCGGGAGGCCGTGCAGGTCGATCGCCTCGGCCCACTCGAGGCCGGCGCGACGCTCGTCCGCCAGCCCACGGCGGCGAGGGCGCGCGATCGTGACGTGCGCCTTCGGCGCTCGCGTGTCCGGCCGGGCGTCGGCTGCGGCGAGCCACCCGTCGCGCACTCGCCCGATCTCGCGTTCGACGGGCTCACGGCCCTGCTCGAGAAGCAGCGCCAGCGCCGAGTAGCGCTGCGGCGTGCCCATCGGGACGAGGTCGCCCACGCTCGCCTCGAGCGGCTCCAGCGACCACTCGGAGACCCGGGCGAAGGCCCGCCGCGCGGCTTCGTCTCCGCAAGCTCCGAGAAAGGCGACCGTGAGGTGCAGGTCGTCTGCGTGGAAACGGCGGACGCCGGCCGGAGGCGTCGTCACCCGATCACGGAACCATGGGCTCGCGTCGACGGGGAGGGCGATGAACCAGTTGGGGCGCTGCCCTCGCGGGCGAGCGGAGTCGGCGGCAGCCGTCTCGCTCACTCGACCACCACCAGCATGCCGAGGTCCACGGGGACGAGCCCCGTGGGCTCCGCCTCGACCGGCGAGGCGACGCCGTCCGCCGCGGCGGAGAACACCTGGAGCTCGTCCGAGGTGCGCGCGAGCACGTAGATGAACTCGCCGCCCGGTGTGACCTCGAGGCGCTGCGGTTGGGATCCGGCGGCCACCGCGTCGCGCCACTGGAAGGCGAGCGTGTCGGCGTTGAACAGCTCTCCGGTCGTCGAGTCCACGTCGTAGAGCAGCAGGCCGCCGAGCGAAATCGTGTCCTCGAAGGTCGCGTAGGCGAAGCGGCCGTCCCGCGTCAGGACGATGTCCGTGGGCTCGGTCTGGGTTTGGCTCCCGGCTGCGATCGGCGTGAGCCCGCCGTCGAGGGCGACGTCGTAGGCCTGCGCCGTGTTCGTGTCGCGCAGGGTCGCGTAGGCGCGGCGCCCGCCCGGGTCGAAGGCGAGGGCGGTCGGGAAACCGGCAGCGGGGACCACCGGCAGCGCGGTCAGCGCGCCGTCGGCCGCTGCGATCTGGAACGGACGGATCTCACCGAGGTTCGTCGCGCCATCGCCGCCGAGCGTGACGTAGACGAAGCGGCCCGTCGGATCCACCGAGATCGACGTCGGCGCTTCGCTCAGTGGCTGCGAGCCGGCGGCTGCGAGCGTCCCGTCGCTCTGGATGGCGTAGCTGATGAACAGGTTGAAGAACCCGATGTGCGCGAACAGGTACCCGCCACCCGGCCCCACGCCGAGCACGCCGGGCTCGCCGGCCGCGGTGCTGTTCGAGATCATCAGGTCCACGAGGTGTCCGTTCGACTGGAAGCCGAAGGTCTGGATCTCGTTCGAGTCGCGGTTGCTGACGAACGCGAAGCGGCCCTGCGGGTCGACAGCGACGCCGACGGGCGTCGTGCCCGAGGCGATGGGGGGCAGACCGCCGTCGGACAGCTCACCGGTGGTGTCGTCGATCGTGTAGGAGCGGACGTCGCTGCTGCCCTGGTGGATCGCGACGAGACTCCGCGCGACGCGGCGGATGCCCTCCTCGCCCGCGACGAGGACGGGAGGCAGCGTCCCGGCGCGGGTGCGCAGCGCGCTGGCGAACGTGAACGTGCCGTCGGACGGGTTCACGGCCTGCGTCGTGATCTCCTGCGCCGTCGAATCGACGAGGTAGAGCTCCTGCCCGTCGAACGAGAAGCTGAGGCCGTCCGTCCCCGCGCTCGTCGGGATCGACGTGACGGCGGTCAGCGAGCCGTCTTGCCCGTCGACGTCGAACAGGGTCACGTCGGCGGAGCCCTGGTTCTGGACGTAGAGGCGCCGCCCGTCGGGGGCGACGCGCAGCGCGGTCGGCGTGGTGCCGGCGTTGGCCGTGGCGACGACGGCCGGGACCCCGAGCACCGGATCGACGGTCAGGTGCAGCACCGTCTCGATCGGCTGGCTCAGGGTCATGTAGAGGTGCTCGCCGACCGGGTCGAGGGTCATGTCGTTCGCTTCGGCGGCCGGCAACGTCTGATCACCGGTCTGCACGAGCTGACCGGTCGCAGGAACGACGGCGTAGCTGCGGATGGGCGTCCCCCCGCCCGAGCCACTGACGAACGAGTGGCGCACGATGACGTAGCGGCCGCCCGGGTCGGCGACGACCTGCGTCGGCTGGAAGGCGGTCGCGCGCTCGTTGACGAGAGAGAAGGCGCCGGTCGAGTTGTCGACCGCGTAGGAGCGGAGGCGATCTTGCTCGCGCGTCGTCACGAAGACGTAGTCACCGTTCGGGGACATCGCGAGGGAGTGGGGGCCGTTGCCGAGGCCAACGGTCTCGCCCGGGCCCAGCCGCCCCGTGGCGGGGTCGGCGACGTAGCTCGTCAGCGTGAAGCTGTCGACGACGCAGAGGAGCTCGCCGTCGAGGTCGCCGGCGATGCCGAGCAGGCCGGTCGTCGAGCCGCCGATCCAGCCTTGGTGGAACAGAGCGCCCCCGTCCGACTCGACGCCGAATTCGGCCACGGCGCCGTCGGCTGCGCTGCCGCCGTAGGCGAAGCGCGCCTCGCCGCCGACTTGCAGGATCAGGTACCCGCTGTCGGACCCGTCGGAGTTCGTGGCCTCGACCTCGTAGAGGTCACGCTGCAGGTAGCCGGTCGGCGTGCCCGCGATCGTCCCGTTCGTCGTGTTGAAGGTCATCCCCGCGGGCAGCGCCGGGGTGATGCTCCAGCTCGTGGGCGTCCCTGTCACCGTCGGCACCTGGTCCGCGAGGGTCTCGCCGACGTCGAGCATGTAGACGGACTGGGGGTAGGTCGGGTCCTCGGGGGCGTTCGGTCCGGGGACGCTCGGCCCGTCCGATGCAGGGGGTGTCCCTCCGCTGTGGCCGCAGGCGACGACGAGGGCCCCGAGGGCCACGAAGGCGACGAGAGGGAGGGTGGGGACGTGGCGCATGGGGAGTTTCGGGGGCCGTGGGGACACAGCCGTCCACCTTCACTCTGGACCAGGACGGGCAGGCGTCAAGCGGGACCGGTCGCATTTGGAGCGGCGGGTCCCGAACCGCCACGTGAGCGCCGGGTGACGGGGTTCGTGGGGCGCTCGAGGGGCTATCCTCTCGTGATGAGCGACGCGCCGCCTGAGGACCGAGAGCGACCCATCGAGGTCGAGGTCGAGCGCTTGCCCGAGGGGCAGGACCCGGCTGGCCCTTCGGGGGTCGCGGGAGGGCGGGGAGGGGTCGGCCGCGCCGCCGCCGTGGGGCGCGAGCTCGGCCCGGTCGTCGCCGGGCTCTCGATCGACCTGGTCGACCTGCTGACGCCGTTCCCGATCCTCGGTCTGCTCGTCGGAACGCTGGCCGGATTCGTCCTCGCGCGCAACGCGGGCGCGACGCCGGGCGCCGCGAGGTGGCTCGCTCTGCTCGTCGGTGCCTACTGCGCGCTACCCATCACCGGACGCTTTCCAGTCGCGACCCTCGTCGGGCTGTTCGTCAAGCTCGGTCGCTTGCTGCGCACTCCGAGCTAGGACACGAGCCGCCCGTGGTGCGCCTCACTCGGTCGATGGGCTCGGCCTCGAGCGCCGCTCAGCCGCGCTTCGCGCGCTCGAGCAGCCGCTCGGAGAGCGCCCGGGCCTTGATCACGCACTGGTCGCTGTTGTCGTAGTCGAAGCGGCCGAAGCGACCGAGCGGCTCGATGCCGTTCTGCTCGAGCCAGCCGAGCGAGGCGGCGCGGCGCTCGTCGAAGCCGTGGTCGAACACGACGTAGGCGTGCTTCACCTGGCTGAAGTCGGTGAAGAGGATCTCGTCGCGCTTCACGAGGCCGGCGTGGACCATGCCGTCGACGACTTCGCGCTCGAGCTCGGGACCCGGGTACGGCGCGCCGCCGCGCACCGTGCACTCGCACAGGAACGAGGTTTTGCCCTCCGGCGCCATGCCGGGGGAGTAGTTCGACATGTAGGTCACGCGGTTCGCCGGACCCTGCGACGCGTGCGGCAGGTAGATCCACGAGAGGTTCGGGTGCTCCGGGCGGTCGAGCGCGAGCAGGAAGGTGACCATCGAGTTGAACTCGAGGCCCTTCATCGCGGCCTGCACGTCCTGCGGCATGCCCTCGACGAGGTCGGGCATGTAGGTCAGCGGGATCGTGGAGACGACCTGGTCGTACGGCACGCCGTTGACCTTCCAGGTCTCGCCGTGGCGCTGCAGGCTGGTGATCGGGTTGGAGAGTCGGATGCGGTCCGCGAGCCGCGCGGCCATGGCGTCGGTGATCGCCTGGAAGCCGCCCTCCTTCGGGTAGTAGAAGATCGCCTGGTGCGTGTAGCCCTCGGTGCGGATGCCGATGGCCGACTTCAGGACGTCGTCGATCGGTGCGTCCGGTACGCGGCCGGCCACCCAGCCGCTCGAGATCTCGTTCAGCTCGCGCTTCCAGATCTTCTCGTTGTAGGGGTCCATGAAGTGCTTCGCGATCCCGTCGCCGAAGCGCCACTGGACCCAGCTCGCGAAGTCGCCCGGCGACTCGGTCCCGTCCTTGTCGCGGGCGTGCCAGGCGTCGACGTAGCCCTTGAGGCAGTCGTACTTCGCCTGGTCCGGCAGGTCGCCGAGCCCGTTCTCGAACGGGTAGTGGACCCAGCGGTCCTCGAAGCGGATCTTCGTGTTCCGATCGCGCTTCACGACCGCGTCCATGCCGCCGGTCTGGTCGATCATCCAGTCCAGGGTCGGCTTGTCCTTGCTGAACAGGATGTGGCCGCCGGAGATGTCGTACGTGAAGCCGTCGACCGTCTTCGAATGGCACAGGCCACCGGCCTTCGGGCCGGCTTCGAAGAGCTCGATGTCCTCGGCGGCGAGGCCGCCGTCGATCAGGAAGCGGGCGAGAGCGAGGCCGGAGATTCCGGCGCCGAGGATGGCGGTCTTCAAGGCGGAGCGGGGGGCGAGGAGGTGCGGTGACGAAGCCTACACCGGGATCAGCGGCGGCGAAGCAGAACCTCGGGGTCGATCGCGCCGGCCCGGAGGGCGGGCTCGGCGTCCGCGAGCCAGCGGCGTCCGTCCGTCGTGTAGCCCGCGGTCGGAGCGAGTCCGGGCTGCAGAGCGCTGAAGTAGGCGTTGAAGGCCTCCATCGACAGTTCACGAGCGTACTTGGCGAGGCACGATCCGACGGCGACCGTGAACGCGCGGTCCTCCGCGCGCTCGGCGAAGGTGAGGCGCATGCACCGCTCCGGCTCGCCCGGGGCGGCCGCCTCGACGCGGTAGTCGGATTGCTCCGGGCTCTCGTGGCCGACTCGCACCCGGGCCTCGGGGAACAGCTGGCCCAGGAGGCGCCCGTAGCGGAAGCGGCCGCCCTGGCGATCGACGATCACGTGGGGGTCCTCGCCGCCGTACTCGCACCAGAGGTGCTCGAGGATCCCGGCGAGCAGACTCCAGACCGTCGCGCTCTTGTTTCCGGTGCGCTCGAAGGAACGATTCAGCTCGCCGGCGGGCGTGACGCGCACGCCGGCGTCGGCGAGGCGGATCCCGGTGGAGGCCATGGCGCGGCGCAGCGCCTCGGAGCGCAGCTCCAGCCGTCCGCCGTCGCACCAGATCGGCAACGCGTCCGGCAGCTGCGCGTACCAGGGGTGGCGCGCGATCTCGGCGGCGCGCGGCCGCAGGCTCTCCGCCGCGCTGCGCAGGAGGTCGGCGCCCGTCCTCGGCGGCCCGACGGAGCGCTG
>Ga0316204_10003575_pt1 | contig 30568 bp, 23 predicted proteins | sample 6monrhotite_MG_2_FD_205661 | JGI IMG/M metagenome (GOLD analysis project Ga0316204, IMG submission 205661) | Microbial mat bacterial communities from mineral coupon in-situ incubated in ocean water Damariscotta River, Maine, United States -... | ecosystem: Environmental > Aquatic > Marine >...
TCGTCTGGCATGTGCCATGCAGCCAATTAACTCAGCATCAACTTGCTCGTAACCTTTATAACCATCGGCTTGCAAATATCCGTTGAAGCCTTTTAGATGATCCACAGCACAGCTTCCAGCACGGTTACCAATAAGAGACAGGCAGATCATATAACCTACAAAAAATAGTTTGCTCTGAGAAATAAATTTATCCATCAGAGATCTTTGTGAAATTATGCCTGTTAAAGTAGTTTCCTGTGGTTTTGTATTCAGTTTGATGAATTCAAAACAAGAGTAATTCTTCTGTTGCCAGGATTGAGTGTTAATTGAGAGGTGTGTAGATCTTAACTATGTTGGTGTTTCATAAAGCGATCTAGCCGCCGACATTCCTTTCAGACATCGCTTTTTGAGTTGCTTGGCTTTTTCTTTGATCAACTCTATCGAACCAATCACATGACAATAATGTTGGTCGAAATTTTCAAGTTGTTTTAACCAGTGGTTTTGTTGCAAGTTGAGTTGTTTGAGACAAGATGAAATATTCTTAGGCATTGCTGATTTATTGGGATGAATAATATTCTGTCCTGTCCATTCGACTAGTTCAATGTAGCTTTTTAGTGAAATGGGTAGTTTTTTGCTGCCTAGTTGGTTGGAAATAGCTGCGATTGAAAGATCAAGTTTGGCTTGAACATTAATTGACTCAGTATGTTTAATTTCATCCAGTCGCTTTTTAATGGAGGTATTATTTGAATCTTCTAGTTTATCTGTGATCTTAGCTCTCACAGGGTTTAGATCCACATAAGCCATACAAGAAAATACAGCGGCTTCATCCAATAAGGCTTGAGCAGAATAACGTCCTTCCCAGAAGCTCCCCGTGCAGTTTTCTTCCTTATTACTTTGTTTGGCGAGAGGCTCATTTAATCGGCTCATAAACCAAGATAAACTACCGAGTCTTTTTCGATAAAGTTCGATTTTCTCTTTATCTGCAATAATAGCTTGTTTCTTTAACTCACGTTGTTTTGCAAACTTAGGCTCAACTACTTTCCCAGAGTAAGCGCATAACCATCGCTCTGCGACTTCTTCTTTACTCCAGTTTTGAGGTTTAAGTGGATCTAAATGCAAAACGATATGATAGTGGTTATCCATTACCGCATAAGCATAGAGTTCAATTGAGAAAATATCGCAAAGCGTCAACATTCGCTCTTCTAACCAATCTTTCCGATGGGAATAGTTGTGACCTGTTTGCTCATCTACACCGCAAAGAAAAGTACGGCGTACACAACGATTCGTGCAGTGGTAAAAACCAGCAGTTTGATTATCAACGATATGCTTTCGAGCAATGGTCATGTTATTCATCCTTGAATTTGGGTGGAATATGATTTTGCGTTAGTTAAAAACAGAATGCTAATGGCTAAAGATGAAAACTTTGTGCGAGATTGTTGTAAGTATTTTCCAATAGAGAAATGAGTCTGAAATAGGTTGAGTCAATTAAGCACTATTTCTATCTGGCTCAAAGATCTGATCAAATAATTTCCTTCGTGCGTACTCGCTCTCAATCCAGTCGTGGGTTTTATCGTTCAGCTGCTCTAACGGAACAGCAAATAGTTTTGCTAATTTAGCTCGGTAGATACTCTGTCAAATATCTCGGATTCACACGCCGATTATAAACGCGACGGGTGAATCTATCGTTTGGAAACCAAAGCACTTGTTCCCAATGAGTTCACTCTGGCTAATAAAACCAACATCACAAACAGTAACCAGCTAAAAGCACCACCACCTGAATCCGATCGCGTGTCTTCAATGACCGGATCTAAACCGGAACTAGGATCAGAACTGATGACAACAGTGACATCAACTGTTTTAGTAATCACGCCTCCAGTCCCTGTACACGACAACACGAATTGTGAATCTTGCTGGAGCGAGTCTGTTAATAGGCTGTCAGTCACCTCCTGCATGCCGCTCCAGGCACCACTGGCTTCGCAACTGGTGGTATTAGTGGATGACCATGTCAGTGTGACGGCTTCACCAAGTGCCACACTGGTACTGCTGACATTAAAATCTAATGTTGGGGGTGAAGGAGGAGTGCCCACCGTGACATTCACCGTTTTCGTAATGTCCCCCCCAGATCCTGTACACGACAACACGAATTGTGAATCTTCTAGAATGGAACCTGTTGATACCCCCTGGCTGTTATCGGTATTCTGTGTCCCACTCCAGGCACCACTGGCTTCGCAACTGGTGGTATTAGTGGATGACCATGTCAGTGTGACTGTGCCACCAGACTCCACACTGGTACTGCTGACACTAAAATCCAATGTTGGATATGAGTCAGTTGAACCTGAGCCTGGGGAAAGTTTGTAGAAAAATACATTACCATCGATTCGATTCACCACCACAAAGGCGTTCTTCGAAGGAATATAACGAAAGCGTCCCCATGTTCCATTTTTTTCCGGGGAACTGGGTATCACCAAATTGGTGGCAGCGGCAGCATGTCGAGCCCAGGTCGCTGTATCCATATTGAGGGTATAAAGTTGTTCACTACCATTCCAGCCAACAAACCTGTCGCTAACCAGATCATATTCGAGTCCAATACCATCGCTCTTTTCGATTTCATTGGCTCCGGTCGTAACTAGCTGTCCACCAGTCACTGTCCCCTCAGAAAAATTGTCAGGAAGACTGAAGGAAAGCGTCTGACCGGTTTTACCAAAATCATTTCCGCCTACTACAACATATTTGCGTCGTTCTGGATCTAGAGCCGCTGTGTAATAGAAGGAAAAATCGACTCCATTGTAAAGTGTCGTCCAAGGGTCAGTCAGGTTATCAGGATTAAAAGAGACAATACTAGTACCTGAAGTATAAAGGACATGACCTGTAAGACTGTCATAAGCAGAGACTTGTGCGCAGCCTGCTTTATCCTGAGCAATATTCTGCCATCCTTCAACCGGCGTCGCAGCACCAAAATCAAACAACCAGGTACCACCATTACAGTCACCAGTTTTCCAGGTAGATCCACCGGACGTAAACAAACGGTCTACCGGAGGAGGAATATATTCCAGCCCGTCATAAGTGTGACGTGAGGAAGGGGTATTATCCGGGTATTCATCCCCCCCCAGATAATCGAACACTGCTGAATGTGGGGTTGTTTGCGCAACGGTCACCCAGGTTAATGCATTGACATCAAAGGCATACATGTCATTGCCCCAGTAGTTACCGTGTCCTCCCCCCCATACGACGAGTCGATCACGTTTGGTGTCATAAGCGCCGCCGTTCCAGGCTTCCATAATGTCCGGACGACGACCAGCATGTTCCACCAAACTGGAGTTGAATACTTCGTACCAGTGTCCGGCAGGCAAGTGATCCAGCATGGTACCACTGGAAGGTGCTGTCAGGTTTGCAGATACTGAAGTAGAAAGACGATCAGCCCCATCAAAGGCGCGCACCGCATAACTGTGAGTGGCACCTGGTGTCATCCCTCTATCGATAAGACCAGTCAGACCCGTGGTCGCTATCAAAGTACCATCGCGATAAACATGATAACCCGCCACGAAAGCATCATCACTTGCTACGTCCCAACTGAGATAAGACTCCTGCTGTGAAACAACCATCGCAGAAAAACTGGATGGGCTAGCAGGGGCACTGGAATCTGCGAGGGGAATTGCACTGGCCAGCCAGACAGCTTCGTCTGCGGAGACAAAGCGGGAGTAGACTTTTAACTCATCTAGATCACCGGTAAAAGCCCATCCAGCCCAATCGGTACTCCATCTTTCGGCGTAGACACCCACATTCAAATAGCCGTTACTCGGAAGATTGTTAGCTCGTGCAACGTCTGCAGCACGAAAAGCCTCAACACCATCCTTGTAGAGGATCAGCACACCATTGCGCTGTGACCAGGAGACGACCAGATGATGCCAGTCACCATCACCAACGCTGACACCTGTTTTACCAAAAAATTGACGCCCAACAACAATATCGAGATCGTTAACACCATTTATCCTGAAGTAGGTATTCTCCCTGTCAGCATCGGTGTAAGAAAACAAAGTGCTGCCACCCTGCGTAGCTGTACTGCGCACCCATAGAGCCACACTACCTTCACTGGTCGGAAAATCAACTATAGCGGTCGCTACTTTGTCTCGGTTATCCTTTTCAAAATGTAATGCCTGCCCAATTATCCCAGATACCAGTGTAGGAACCTGTGTTGTGCCACCAACATTACCTGTTCCACTCGCGTCATTCACAACCTTATCAACAATGCCATCGAAGTCCCAATGCATAACCAGACCTGAACTACCACCTCCCGAACCATCGTCAATGGTCACCGTCGCTGTGCGTGAAGTTGTGCCGCCAGCCCCAGTACACTCAAGGGTGAAACTAACCTCCTCCGTAATGGCGTCTATTGGCAAGCTACCCGATAGAGACTGACTACCCGTCCAGGAGTCACTGCCACTGGCCATACAGGAACTCGCATCCACAGAACTCCAGTTAATGGTCACACTCTCACCCGCAGTAACCGTTGTGGGTACGGCGGTAATCACCACACTCGGTGCTGGTTCACCCACCTCGCCCACTGAGACTCTGGGAACAATAGCAAACTGAGGGTTTGCCGTATAATCGGGGTAAGTATTTGCGTTGGCAAGCCGATCCCAGGCTAGACTTAGACTTGCATCGTTAAGGGATGATTGGTCAACCGCCACGGCAAGCGCCGGTTGCATGTTTGCAGGATAGCCGGTGGATGCATTGTTGATATTGCTATAAACATACATGTCACCCACCTGGTAGGTGTATCCAGAGTCGTCTTTGGTCGTCATCCAGTCTGCCATGTCCTGGCTGCCGCACGTTAGACTATCCAATCGCTTGCCATTGTATACCTGATCGCCCCATGTTTTCTGGTAGACCTCACCCAGCGAACCGTACCAGTTGTCAGGATTACCACCGTAACCCACCCCCCATTTTTCGCTATACACTGCTCCAAACAGCCAACAGCTTTCAGGGTCGGTCATGCGACCCACGGGGTATTGCGCCTTCCACTCCAATAGCGGCAATGCGTCATCGAAGCCCAACTCAACCAGATACCCCATGGACCAAGTGAAAAAGTCATCCATCCAGGGTCTGGCAGTGCCAGTGTACTCCTCTTCATCCAGTCGTGAATCAGGACCCAGTTGCAAATAAGAGCCATAAATCGCACCGATATTATTGGCCGTCGTGGTGATATAGCGCGCGTGATAATCAACCAGGTTGTTGTCGAGCTTATCTACAAAATACAATTTTAGCGGGTGCGAATCTGGGGTAATATAAGCAGTCTGACCTAAGGTACGCATATTCCACGCCTGTGATCGCACCTGCCCTGTCCAAAGCAGACCCTTACTACCTTCACGAACGTCGTAGCCCGGCACGAGAAAATTATACGTTGCCCAGAACATCATCTCTTCGAGATAAAACTCATCACCACTGATCAGATAGGGCAGATAAGCCGCAGCAGGTTGATGCGCCGAATCAGGTGTATAAGGTCCCCAGCAAAGTTCTTCACCAACAGCCGTAGCTGTGCAGGCAGCAAACGAGTCCAGACTACCGTTCGATTGAGTACGAGCATCCAGCGACAAAGGAAGCCCGGTAACATGATCGCGATAGTGCATGGAGTAGGAGCCACCGGCCATACCATTGGCCAGCACAGAAGCTTTTGCGCGGGAGTCCATACTCAGAAGGTAAATCGCTGCCCAGCGCGGTAACGGACCGATGGCAGAATCCGCCCCTGCACCCGGCATGTAATCCTGCATCGAGACGTTATCCATTGGCGTATATACAGCACCTGCTTCGTTCGCCAGCGCCGCCTCAGAGATCGAAATACTTTGATCATAATTGGGAACCGCGCCCGTCGCTAGGAGATAGGCTTTGTCGTAATAGCTCTCCAGCTTGGGTTCTTTGCCCCACCAAAACACCTGCCTCCAACGCGCTCTTCGGTAATGTTCCAGATCTGTCTGACTGTATACAGTGGCGTCGCCTACGCGAATATTCACATCGTAGGTAAAGTTTCGGGGTTCTGGAATATAGACTTGAGTATTTTCAACGACCACTCCCACTCGCACTCGTTCCCAACCGGCGTAAGCGCGCACATTAAATCGAACCGTAAGATGCGGGTGATGTTCTGTACTCGCCCCCGCCCCTGTGCTCAATGGCGAATTAACGACCCACTCAGTCACCAACGAGCCTTCTAACCATCGTGAACTGCTATCCGCTAATAAGGCATCCCGAGCTGAAGCGGTATATGTGACACCATCAAGAACAATGCTGACGACAGCGTCAAAACTCGCAGGTATATCGCCTATCACAACATTGCTGCTAGCACCTGCTGGAGTGGTGACCTCGACAAGATCAATTCTTTCAATTCCAGCACTGGAAATTGTAGGAAGTCGAACCGTAATTACAGCATGACGCAAAGAACCATCCTCGTCGTGGGTGGCCTTGGCATCTACCTGAAGGGGCACAGACTCACCCGCTCTATATCGACCTTCTAACGTCGCGCCTGCAGGAACATCGCCCACGGCAAAAACGTGACCGAAGGTAATTGGAACACTGGTACCAGCGACCCCCGCAGTTTCAGCGACATCAACGCTGACAACCGTATCACCCAATGCACTCAACACAGGCGAAGGCACTACAAAAAGAGAGAAAAAGGATAAAAACACGGCGGTATGGATAAATCTGCGCATAATACGCCTCCAGTATTGTTAAAGAAGGATCGAATCAGCTGACCAAGGAACTTTGACCAAAAATGCGATTCTTAAAATAAATATTCACGTTCTAAGAACGTGGTTTTGTTTGCACCCTATAAGAAGTCCAGCCTGTTTTATCGCAACATATTTATTATATACTCCGCATATTACGAAAATTAAATTCAAGCAAAACAATACAATCATGTATGGAAAAATTTTAACGGAAACTGCCATACAATACAATTCTGTATGGTTTAACGGTTGGTAAAAATGGCTGTACGGTTCAACGGTTGTTCAAAATGGCGAGAAAAACAAAACAAAATTGGTACGATATTGCTTACCAAGGTTTAATCGAATCTGGCGTTGAAGCCATATCAGCCGAAGTTCTTTTTTACAGTTTTATCGGCTTACAAAATCGACAACCAATGCCAAGTGAAAAAGAGTTCCAGCAATTTCAACGCTTAATAAATGAAATTTTGGAAGAAGTGTTGACGAGTTGATATGTAAGCAGGATATCTAATTAGATATTTTGGAAAATACGATCTATCTATAAACCCACTCCAAAGGTTCCAACTCGAAGTATCTCAACCAAACCACACTGAACACACTACAGGAAATTCGTGATGTATTGAATAAAGCTTGGGTGCTCGGTGGTGATTAATTTAGGTTAAAGCACAAATTGAAAAGCAAACGGGACAAAGAGCAAGTCCGATGAGCCGAGGTGGCGATCGGAAGTCAGAGGATTATCGAAAAGCTGTGAGGGATCAATCACTTTATCCTAAATGATTTTTGATCCCAAAGATTTTCGATCTTTACCGTTAATTTCCTAGAAATGAACGATTCAACAAAAGCCAACAATTTAAAGTTGAACTAAAACTAGTTCAACTTTAAATCTTTTTTTAGTAATTTAAACACATCTTCTGGATCATCCACATGGACAAAAAGCGCTTCAACTTCGTGGCGTTTGATTGTTCCTCTTTTGATCATATCATCGAGTCGATTATAAAGACTTTGCCAATGCATTTTTTTATTGCCGACAATATAAATTGGAACGGGTTTTAGTTGGTCACTTTTTATCTGTTCAAGCGTCTGAAATATTTCCCATTCGGTTCCTGTGCCACCTGGAGCAAACACCATCGCCGCTGAGTGCATGATCATTACGCTTTCTCTTATCGCGACACTAGAAAAAATTAGTCCATCGGAAATAATCGCTGTTCGCCTACCTTTCGTCGTTGGGTAACTCCAAAAGGCTTTGCTTGCATCGCCGTTTTTACCATTGCGTGAAGGACCATAATAAGTGGTATAGCCAATACTAGGACCACCAGCTTTCATCGCGCCCCTGCTTCCTGCTTCCATGATTCCTGGACCTGCGCCAGTCATTATTGGATACTTGGTGCCGTAATTTTTCGTCCATTTAAAAGCTAAATTATATACTTGTTGATAAAGTTTATCATTAGCTTGATTAGCTTCATCGTCGTCCAATTTGTTTGCCTCACTTATCCTAGAACTACCGAAAATAGTGAGAAATTTTTGCGGATACTTTGTTGAAATAAATTGCTCGGCGCAAAACAAATCGCGAGTAAAGTCCATAACGGACAAATTATTTTCTTCACCTTTATATGGTCCAGTATAACTTGCATTCTTTATCGTGCTCGTACATTTAATATCTTCCGTTGCTGCATATAAATGAATCGGCAGTGAAGAAAATAAAATGATTGCACATGTAAATACTATTTTTTTCATTGATAATAATCCCATCGTTATATTTATAAATGTTAACTATTTGTTTTAAATTTGTATTGATTTATGTAATTAGTGAACACCAAGAAAAGCATATTTTGCTAAAAATATTGCAGCCATCACTAATACTGAAGCATTCGACTTATCAATTTTCCCAGACAATAATTTTAGTAGCGCATAAGTGATCATTCCAAAACCTATTCCGTCAGCAATCGAAAAAGATAAAGGCATAACGACTACTGTAATAACTGCAGGAACATATTCAGTCATATCTTCCCAATCGATATGAGTGATATTTCGGAGCATTAATCCAGCGACAAAAAGTAACACAGGAAAGGTCGCATAACTTGGTATCGAGCCAACTAGCGGAGCGAAAAATAAACTGGCTAAAAATAAAACAGCAACTACCACAGCAGTCAAACCTGTTCGACCACCAGCTTTTACGCCAGCAGTACTTTCAATATAACTCGTCACCGGTGAGGTTCCAATGACAGAACCGGCCAACATGGATGAGCTATCAGCTAATAAAGCCCGTCCTAAGCGAGGTAATTTACCGTCTTTATCAAGCATGTTAGCGGAGTGAGCTACTGTCACTAAAGTGCCGGCGGTATCGAACATATGCACAAACAAAAACGCGATAATAATGCCAGACATACCCAAATTAAATGCACCAGCGATATCTAGTTGGGCAAAGGTAGGCGCTAAACTTGGAGGCATTGAGATCACACCACCAAAATCTGAAATTCCGAATAGAACACCTAAAATGGTGGTACTCATTATTCCAATAATGATCGCACCTGGAATTTTCCGAATTTCTAAAGTGACAATCATCAAAAAGCAAAAAATGGATAATAGAACCGTCGGTTTGTTAATGTCTCCTAAGGTGACAAGAGTCGCTGGATGATCGACGACAAGTCCCATTTTTTGCAAAGCGATAATTGCTAGGAACAATCCGATCCCTGCGGCGATCGCCATTTTTTGTGAGCGAGGTATGGCATTAATGATCCATTCTCGTATCGGTAGAACACTCAAAGCAAAAAATAATAAACCCGCAATAAAAACTGCACCAAGCGCAATTTGCCAACTGTGACCGGTACCTAAAACGACGGTGTAAGTGAAGAAGGCATTCACTCCCATGCCTGGTGCCAAAGCGATAGGATAATTAGCCACCACACCGATTAACAAAGTACCGAGCGCTGCGGCTAGACAAGTGGCAACAAATGCTGCGTCTCGATCGATACCCGCTTCAGATAATATATCAGGGTTAACAAATATAATATAACCCATGGTTAAAAAGGTAGTGACACCCGCAATGACTTCGGTGCGAACCGAGGTGTTGTGTTCGGATAGTTTGAAGTAAGAATCTAACATTTTATTTTCTCGTTATTGTCTTTTTATAAGTGTCAATTTTTAAAACTGTTAATTAATGATTATTCGTGCAGTTTATCCAATTCTGCCGAGCGACTATTCCAAGTGAATACCAGCAAAACTGTTCCGATTAAGGCGGATGCTAAGTAAAAATAAATCACATAATCCCACCCCCAACGTTCAGAAATAAATCCGGTTCCATGATTAGCGAGATACGCACCAATATAACCGAAAAGCCCAGTGAGTCCAACTGCTGTAGCAGCCGCTTTTTTTGTGGCAAAATCGGCTGCAGCAACCGCGACTAGCAACATCGGACCATGTACAAAAAAACCTACTGCAAAAAGTGCTGTTGACATTAAATAGACACTATTGTATGGAACATACAATATCGCTAGAACTGATAAGACTAACAGTGCCATAAAAATAATCGATACTCTACCTCGCCGACCACGAAAAACAGTATCAGATAGCCAACCAGCTGCAATCGCCCCGACGATACCGGCAATTTCAAAAATGCCTGTTGATGCTGCAGACTCCAAGATTGAAAGCCCTCGGCTTTCTTTTAAAAAACTCGGTGCCCAGTCAAGAATTCCAATTCTAACAATATAAATAAATAAATTGACCACACTGACTAGCCAAATAAGTTTATTTTTTAATATATATTTAACAAAAATCTCTTTCGGACTTTCTTTGGTTTCTTCATTCTGTTGATATTCAAAACCTTGTTGGTCAATTTTAGAATCCGCCATATCTTTATATTGCTGGTAAATTTCAACTGGTGGCAGATCAACATCTTCAGGTTTATCCCTTAAACGGTTGATTAAAAAGAAGGCAAAAAGAAGTGCAAATGTTGCAGGCGCAAAAAATACCGCTCGCCAGGATTCAAAATAAACCACTAAGTAACCACCGGCAAATAAAATCCCAGCGGCACCTAAATGATGAGACATATTCCATATTCCCCATTGTTTACCGATTTCAGAAGGGCTAAACCATTGAGTTAATAAACGAGTACAAGGTGGCTGTCCCATACCCTGGAATATATTATTGAGTATCCAAAAGACGGCAAAAAAACTGGTAACAGTTATTCCTAAAAAGCCACTAATACCTTCAGATGCAAAACCGAGAATAAAACTAATGCAGGCTGAAAATAATAATCCCATCCCCATAACGTAACGAGGACTTAACGTATCAGCTAGCATACCACTCAAAAATTTAGAAATTCCATAGGCTATTGCCGCAACGCCTAATGCAGCCCCCATTTCTTCTTTACCAATACCAAACTCTTCTCGAATCAATGGGTTGGCGACCGACATATTTTTTCTAATAAAATAAAACACAGCATAACCGGTGAGCATCGAGTACATAACTCGATTACGCCAATAGGGGTAAGCACTTAATTTCGACGCCGTGTTTGTTGAGTCAGCAGCGCAGGGGTTAGTTGTATGATTCAATTTTAATACCTATAATTATTTTTATTCTGGATTTGTTTCTAGATAACGCTCAATATCTATCAAATAACTACTTTTTTCTTCATCAGATAAAAATGACCCAGTAAAACCATTTTTTATCAAGGTAACGATATCATCGCGGCTCAAATTAAGTTGTTCCTGAATAGCGAAAAAGTTTTCATTCATATAACCGCCAAAATAAGAAGGGTCATCAGAATTTACAGTTGCCAGTAATCCTTTTTCTAACATCGCACGAATAGGATGTTTTGATAAATCTTCAACCACACATAGTTTTAAATTAGAAAGTGGGCAAACGGTTAGGGCTATTTGTTTTTGTTTTAATTTTTCGATCAAACTTTCAGATTCCATCGCACGGTTGCCGTGATCCAAGCGATCAATGTTGAGTATTGTTAAGGCTTCTTCAACATAAGAAGGTGGACCTTCTTCTCCTGCATGAGCGACTAATTTCAGCCCCATTTTTTTTGCGGCAGCAAAAACATTTTTGAATTTTGATGGGGGATGACCAAGTTCCGAAGAATCTAAACCAACACCATCAATTAACTCAAGGTGGTCTTTTGCTTGTTCGAGGGTGTTAAATGCGTCTTTTTCACTCAAGTGTCGCAAAAAACACATAATGGTTTTATAAGAAATTCCAAAATCATCTAGTCCATCTTTTAGTGCGTTGTTGATCCCCAATAGTGCAGTTGAAAAAGGTACACCTCTTTCCGTGTGACCTTGAGGGTCAAAAAATATTTCCACATGTTTGATGTTTTGTTCACGGCACTTCTTGAGATATTCCATAGTGAGATCGTAAAAATCTTGCTCTTCAATCAGTACACTCATACCAGCGTAATAAATATCTAAAAAATCTTGCAGTTGACTAAAATTGTAAGCTTGCTTAATTTCTTCGATATTTGAATAAGGTAGTTTCAGACTGTTTCTTTTCGCTAGCTTCAACATGAGTTCTGGTTCTAGAGAACCCTCGATATGCAAATGCAATTCCGCTTTAGGTAAGTCTTGTATTAATTTTCTAATATTGGGCATTATTTTCAGTTATTTGATTTATTATTAAAAACTGCTCTGCTTCACTGGTATAGCTAGTTTGGTATGGCAGACACAATATTCGACATATTGATACATTGTACTAAAAAATGCACTGTTTATTTCTGCTTGGCTTAAATTTATGCTGTATGCCAGTCAAAATGATGGCTAGAACGGGTTAATTATTAGGTTGTACTGTACAAAAATTAAGCAATTAATTTCGTAACTATAGTCGTGATTGGCTTTAGCGGTCATTAATAACGAGGTTTAGAATAGCTAATTCGAATAAAAAAAGCCCGCAAATAGCGGGCAACAGGGATATTCGAACAACCAACTTAAGGCAAAAAGGAGTGACAGCTATTTATTATTTTGGGTAACCAAAATTCAATTACCTGCAAACCAGAGTAAGCATATTAGCTAACACAGCTGTTTTTTTCTGAGACCTAGGTATCAGTTTTTTTCATCGAGTCATAAGTGGGTAATTTTGGTAAATTGGCGTTTAATATATTGTTTGTCGCTGCGCCATTATTACTTCCTGTTTTCTTTCTCACGACATGCAATAGGTTAAACTTTACTGTTTTGCTGTCTTGGACTTTGACACCGTTTTTCGAGACGACTGAAAAACTAGCGGTGTGAGAGCCATATTCTATTTCTTGGGCGGTAATGGAGAGCTCTTTTTGCTGTTCGCCGATTAATTTACCATCAATGTAAAATTTGAGGAAATGCCCTTTGCTTAAGGATGGCTCTAAGCTGGCAGTCAAGGTGACTGATCCGCCATTATTTCTGATGACACCGTCTTCTTCAAGGTTTGAGAAATCCGCTGTACTGTAATAGTCACTACTCACTTCCCGTTGAGCCTCTAATTGTTCTTCTAGCGCTTCAAAGTCGATGTTAGTTTTTTTTATATTAATAGACGGAACATCCTTTATGATGACTTCTTGTGCTCCAGGCGAGGGCTGGTCTGAATAGGAAACGTTACCATTTTTATCGATAACCTTATAAAGTTTTTTGCCCTCTTCAGTATTCGCTATCTGACTGAAGAATAAACCAATACAGCTGATGGTGAGGAAGAGTAATCTTGGACCAGAATATCGCATAAGTGAAGCCTGTTTAGAGAACTTAATGACTACGTTAGCAAAATATTGGTTAACTTTAAAGCTTTTCTATTTGAAATCGAAACACGGTCTACAAAAAAGCCAATAACGTAAGTTGAGCAACTTTTTGAGGAAGTGCTAAAAAACGTGATATAAATTTCCATCCTCGTGGTACGAGTCCCGCTTTGGATTTTCTTAGTTAAGTTTAAACCACAGGAAAAGACCGAAAACATAGTCACCAGTCTTTTTGATAAGCGTTAGATTCTCACGAGTTGATTACAAACTATAATACATCTCAAACTCAATAGGGTGAGTAGTCATGTTAAGTTGTTCAATGTCCGCTGACTTCAACTTGATATATGACTTTATATATTCATCACTAAATACACCGCCACGAGTTAAAAATTCACGATCTTTGTCCAGCGCTTCTAGAGCCTGCTCTAATGAGGAAGCAACCGTTGGGATCTCTTTGGCTTCTTCTGGAGGTAGGTCATAAAGATCTTTATCCATTGGATCGCCAGGATGAATTTTGTTTTGAATACCGTCTAATCCTGCCATCATCATGGCTGTAAACGCCAAATAAGGATTTCCGGTCGGATCAGGGAATCTAACTTCGATGCGACGAGCTTTCTCGCTAGGTACATGAGGAATTCTAATTGACGCACTTCGGTTTTTAGCTGAATAGGCGAGCATTACAGGTGCTTCAAACCCGGGTACTAGTCGCTTGTATGAGTTGGTCGAAGCATTAGTAAACGCATTGATTGCTCTGGCGTGCTTAATGATCCCTCCGATATAAAAAAGTGCATTCTCTGAAAGTCCGCCGTACTTGTTTCCAGCAAAAATGTTAACACCATCTTTGGCAAGTGATTGATGAACGTGCATGCCGCTTCCGTTGTCGCCGACAACCGGCTTGGGCATAAAAGTCGCGGTTTTGCCATAAGCGTGAGCCACGTTGTGTACTACATATTTTAAGATTTGAGTCTCATCGGCTTTGCGTACTAAAGTGTTAAATAAAGTGGCTATTTCATTTTGGTTTGCAGTTGCTACTTCATGGTGGTGGGCTTCGGTCATTACGCCCATCTCTTCGAGCACTAAACACATTTGCGAGCGAATATCTTGTGATGAATCGACTGGAGGTACTGGGAAATATCCGCCTTTTACGCCAGGACGATGACCCATATTTCCGTCATCATAGCGACGATCAGAGTTCCATGCCGCTTCGTTTGAATCGATTTTATAAGATGCCCCCTTCATATCGATGTTATACCTTACATCGTCAAATAGGAAAAATTCAGGCTCTGGACCAAAATATGCTGTATCGGCAATACCGGTTGATTTCAAGTAAGCTTCAGCTCTGCGAGCAACCGAACGAGGGTCACGATCATAACCTTGCATGGTTGCGGGTTCTAAAATATCGCAGCGTAAATTAAGTGTGGAATCCTCACAAAAAGGATCCATTACTGCAGAATCAATGTCTGGCATTAGTACCATGTCAGATTCGTTAATACCTTTCCATCCAGAAATTGAAGATCCGTCAAACATTTTGCCGTCTTCCAGAAAATCTTCGTCGATACAACGCGCAGGTAAACTGACGTGTTGTTCTTTACCTTTAGTATCTGTGAAGCGGAGATCGACAAAAGTGACGTCGTTTTCTTTCATCATGGAAAGTATTTTGTTATCTGACATGGGTTATTCCTCGAACTTAAACTTAAATTAGACTCTGATGGGAGTTGGTTTTATTAATGCTTTGAATGCAATATTGGTGCCTACTTAAGAGTTTTTGAATTAGCCTGGAACTAAGGGATAACTTTAAACTTATAGTCTAATTACGCACCAAAACTGTGCGAAAGGTATATTAAAGTGAATTTTTGGTGCAAGTAGACGCTGTATTCCACCAACTTTGGTTATAGTTTGGGTAAAGATTATAGTTGGGACAAATTTTGTGGACTCAACTAGACTTAAACCTACATTAATCAGTCATTCTACTTTCAAACAGCTTAGGTGCAAATAATACTAAAAACTAGATACCAATAGGGAATGGTCGATTAGCAATGGATAATTTACTATCACTAGCGTTAATTTGGGTGAGCGTGATTTTATCGTCATGGTTTGCCAAAAAACCAGCTTAACGCCTTTGGTCTATTATCTTATCGCAGGTAGTGTTTGGTGAATTTTGATCTATTGCCAAGCGAACCCACTCCATTTATCCGAGGTTTTTCTGAATTTGGCATGCTAGGGCGGGCTGAACTGGCTTTTGTGGTAATGGATATAGGGTATGTTCATAACAACATCTTTACCGATGAAGTTTTTTATACCTTAATGTTTGCCGCTTTTTCACTGAATATTCTTGTGCCATTATGTATTAAGTTTTGGACACCTCACTTTAATGCTAGTCGGAAAAATAAATGATCTAAAATAGATGTCTGTTTTATCAAAATGATGTTACGTTGATCATGTTTTAATTTATAGACTTCGCACTACACTAAAGATACGTTCACTCCTAAAGCATTTAGTTTGGTATACACTGGGTAAAGATCATAGCCGCAATGTTTTAATGAAATATGATAGTCGTTAAACTCATAAGGCATATTATCCATTACCCAATTCACTAATTTGTCCGAATTTTCATCTTTCGATTTTGTATAACTTTGAAAAATAAAGTTTTTCGACATCTCTTGGATCATTTGAATAACAACGTCTTTGTCATTACTTCTCGTTAAGCTGATATTTATTTCGCCTATTTCTTTCATGATTAGTCTCTACTTGGTTTTAAATGTAGCCATTTTTTAATTTCTAGAGGTTATGTGAACCACTACCAGATGATTCTGGTTGAATAGAATAAATGGCGTTATGGAATATAACTGAGAAAGATGCAGAGCGTTTGACGGTAAGTGGCAATCGTTTGACGGAAAGTGCCAAAGTGAAGATTTCGGCTAAAATTAGGTTAATTTTGGTTTAAATTGGCTTAATTTCGTTAAAACGGCTGGGCGGAACACGGTATTGATCGCTAAACGCACGGCTAAAAACTGATAGACTTTGAAAACCAACAGCGTAGCCTATTTCGCTAATAGAACCTTTGTTTTGCTGAAGCATTGCTAACGCGAACTGCAACCGACGCAACTTGAGTAATTGATTTGGGGTGCAGGAAAAGACTTTTTTTACCTGTCTAAAAAGGGTGCTCCGGGTGATGTTAAGACTTTCATACATCTGTTTGACATCAAACATTTCATCCCCCATATTGCTGATGATCAACTGGTTGATTTTATTTTCAAAATCATCGCTATTATCGAACGCCATATTCGAATCGGAAAGAGGTTCGGATTGCAGCGCAAAGTCGACGAGTAATTTTTCAGCAACTCTTTGTTTTTGCGTAAGCTGGGAGGCAATTCGAGCGGCAAGTTCTGCACTATCAAACGGTTTGCTCAAATAGTCATCAGCGCCTTGTTGCAACCCTTCAACAATGTCTCGTTTAGTCGACTTGGCGGTTAATAAAATCAGCGGGATATGGGCGGTTTGTTGATTGGCTTTCAGTGAACTGGTTAGCTGTAAACCATCCATTACCGGCATCATAATATCTGACACAATCAAGTCAGGTTGGTTGTCTTGGGCTGATTGAAGGCCTGTCCGTCCGTTGTCTGCTTCGAGAATATTATAGGTAGATTCTAGACTGCTGCGTATAAATGCTCGTAAATCAGCGTTATCATCAATGACTAATACTGTTTTGTGTGAGCTATCTACATCCTTTATCTCCTGTGGCACGCTAAAACCAGTCGATAACTGCGCTACGGATGCTGAGTCCAATGACGATGGGATTACGCTCTTTTGTTCGGATATTTGGCTTTGCTCGTAATGCTCGTTGCCTCTAAGAATAGTTAAACAGAAACGAGCACCTTTGGACAATTCGCTTTCTACGGAAATTTTACCTTGATGCAAAGTAATCAACTCCTTCACCAAAGATAGCCCAATCCCAGTTCCTGGTTGAATGGTTTGAGAGGATTGCTGCCCCTGATAAAAACGTTCGAAGATATGAGGTAAGTCTTGAGGATTGATCCCTATACCTTGATCAATTACACAAATTTGCACGTCTTTATCGTTTACAGATAAAGAGAGCGTAATTTGGCTTTTGGGGGGGCTAAACTTCACTGCATTCGATAGCAAGTTTAAAACGATTTTTTCAAAGTGATCCGCGTCAAAGTAAATAGACACGCTGTTCTCGAATCCAATGGTTTTAAAGCTAATGGACTGTTTTTTTGATACAAGCTGAAAACGTTGAATACAATATTGCAGATTGGTCGCAAGATCCATATTCACTACGCTTATTGGCATACCATTCGCTTCAAGTTTATTGATATCTAAAACTTGGCTCAATAATTCCATTATGTGCAGGTTATTCGTTAACGAAATTTTAAGGTAGTCTAAATCTTTTTGATTTTTGATTCGACCTGCGGCGATGACGTCTTTTAGTGGACCAATCGCCAAGGAAAGTGGTGTTCGAAATTCGTGGGATACGTTGGTAAAAAAACGGTTTTTGGCTTGATCCATTTGTTTCAGCTGCATGTTCTTTTGCTCTAATTGAAGACTGTTCTCTTCTAATTGAGCGCTTTTCTTTTCTAGTAGCTTATTTTTTTGCTCGATGACTAAGGTGCGTTCAGTGACTTGCGATTCAAGCTTTGAGGCACGTAGGTGCAAGTGCTTTATTCGCACTCTTGCTATTCCCCAAGCGATAATAAATAGTAGTAAAAAGCTGATTAAACCAATCGATAATCTACCAAGAATACTCTGATACCAGTAAGGTAGTCGATGGATCGGTAGTTTGAAAATTGGAGATAGACTATTGGGATTATTCCTATATTGCAATTCGAAATTGTATTCACCTGGTTCGAGGTTAGTAAAAATAACGCTTGGTTTAGCTTGCCAATCAGACCATTTTGTTTGGCGACTGGTTAATCGGTATCTAAATTCACTCGTTTTGGCGTGTGCATAGTCCGCAGCAGTAAAATCAAGCTGAATCGTTTTTTGGTCTGCCTCTAGTTGAATTGGCGTTTTTCTATACTTGAATTCTGCATGATTGAAAAGAGTTTGCTCGTTACCAATTTCCGTTATTTGGCTAACGACAGGTGAAAATAATGATGTATTTTGATTATTTTTTTTGGGATCATAGCGCACAACTTTACCTTTGCTATTGATCCAGAGAACGCCTTGTTGGTTTTGATAAATTCCTAATGTGAATTCTAGCCTTAGTCGATCCAGTTCGGAAAAATCAATGTCGTATGTTCCATCACCTTTCCGTATGAATTTTCCAACGCGATCCATACCCATGTTGTTGATCCACGCCAAAAACCAGGTTTCAAGGTCGTTGGCGGGGATCATACTCATTATCCCTGTGATATCTTGTTTCTTTACATCAGTAAAAGTAACCTGCTTCAGTGTTGTTTTGTCATTTGATAACACACTAAAACCTTGGTCGACACCGTTATTAAATAGACTCTTATCGTCTAACATAAAAGTGGCACCATCCATCGGAGGTTTAGTTTGAGGATAATTGAGTTTCTGAATGGTTGCATTTGGCCAATTGCTAAGATCGCTGATCCGGAAAAACTGACCAAGTGGTGAACCTACCCAAAGATCTGCGGTCACGGCTTCTTGATGAATGCTAAAGAGCGGTTCTTTTACACCATTTAGTAAACCAACAGATTGCCATACACCATTTGATCGCTTTAATTTTAATAATCCATTTATGCTAATAGCATAAGCGATATTTGAGTTATGACGGTCAAGAATTATATCGCGTACATGTATATGATGCTTATCACTATTGGCTAATATTTTTCTAACGTTATATTTGCCATTTTTGTCTATCTTCAAAGAGTCAATTCCATATTCATGACCTATTAATAAACGTGAGCCGGTAGGAACCAAAGACATAACATTTGCATAGTCGAATTCTATTCTGGTAAATTTTGCCTGTTCAGAAGGTGTTTTGGTAGGTTGTAATATGAAAAGTCCTCTTTGAGCTCCCATAAAAGTACGGGATTGAAAGTCCGTTACAGTGGCGCTAAGGAAGAATTCATCTTCACTAGGAAAGTAGGTTATTGCTGAATCGAGTTCGACTCTAGATACACCATTGGTTCCAGAAGCCGCCCATATATTATTTTGTCGATCAACAAGCAATGAACTGACAGCATTATTTTTAAGTCCGTGATTGGTATTAATAAATCTCAGTAAATGACCTAGTTGGTCTATTATTGCAATGCCGCCGTGAGTAGTCGCAATCGCTAGCCGGTCGTTAGAAATGTTGATAACATCGTTGATGTTACTTTTACTTAACCAATCCTCAATATCGGTATAAATTTTTATCCATTGGTTATTTTCGCTCTGTCGATAGAGACTCTCGTTTGTGTATAACAATAATTTGTCTTGTGATGTTGACGTAAATCTAATTTTAGATCGTTCTTTGCCAGGCATACTGGCTAAATGTTCTGTTTGAGTTAGCGAAAAAGAAAGGCTTGGGTCAAATGTTAATATTTGACCGTTGGATGTTGAAACTAGTAGCTGCTGCTCGAATTGGATCATATCCACCGGATTGATGATATCTTCAAACCAGTTTAATCCATAATTCGGATGATAGTAAAAAAGGTGAGTTTTGGTTAGAAATACCACGTATTCGTTTACTTGCTCTACCCCGACATTAAAGTGAACTTCCGGAGGGTTGTCAGCTTTTTCTATAAGCGATGTGAATTTCCATTCTCCCTTATTGTCGGGTGCGAAGTAACCTAAATCACCAATAGTTCCCAGATAAATTTTACCGTCTTTCGCTAACACTAAGTCTCGAACTGTTTGTTGGTCGGCGTATTCTAGTAGCTCCCATCGATTTCCGTCAAATATGAGAATTCCAGCGCCATTAGCAACGTATATGTATCCTTTTTCATCTTGCTTAATCTTATAATTTTGAGGATTAGCCGCAATATTGACCGTATCAAAGTGTTCGCTAAAGGGTTGACCAGAGATCTTCCAGTCTTGTTGCACAGCATCCTGTTCAGAAGATATCGCTGCTCTAGTCGAAACATTTAAGCAACTAAGGCTGACCACTGAAAGGATGATTTTGTAGAAAAATGAGTGCATACAATATTAAGACTATTGAGCTATTTTATTCAACTTTAGGTTAATATACTAAGGGAGTAATTGAATTATACCTAAATTATGATAATCGACTAATATTTAATAGGGCTTAACGTTTCTTGTGAATACCTCACTATTAGTAAAGTTTGTTTATTGTTAGAATTTGATCTAGTTACTTGTATTTCAATAAAATAACTTTGGATTTTACGTCAATACCATTTTTTTGGGGACTTTATTATTGATAGCTTCAAACCGACAGCTCCGTAGTCATGTTATTGTCTGGTTCTTACTGGTGGCAGGATTAGTGCTCGCGGTCACTGGGTATAGCATCTACCAAAGCGCTCAATATTACTTAATTCAAAAAATTCAGCATCAGCAAACGGTGCTCGCTGAAACGACTGCGACTCTTATAGATGCTAAAACACATCAACGTTTTGTCTCTGAAAATTCCATGAAAACCGCAGCTTACCAGCAATATAACGATGCACTGCTAAAAATAATGAAGATTGATGAGTTTTCGAGTTTTATTTATACACTGAACATTTCGCCTAAGAATGGCGAGATACGGTACGGGCTAATACCTAATATTAGAAATGAGAAAAATGCAGTGTTAAACAAAGCCTATACAACTGGCTCAAAGCTGGTATCCAGTGAAACTTTTAGGCAAATGGTAACCCGGTTTTATAATAATAACTCTACTGCAACTACCACCCTTTTGGAAGTTGACTCTCATCATTGGGACTACATAAGTCTAGCCATTATTTATGATCAAAAACAGATACCTGTCGGAGTGGTGGTTATCGAAGTATCAAGTCGACAAATTGATTCGCTAAAAAGAGACCTTTTAGAGTCAATGTTAGTGACTATCAGCCTATTATTTATCAGTCTGCTAGTGGCGGCGATTTTCTTCGCACATAAAATCACCCGACCTTTCGACCAGCTAACTGACGCAGTCGAGCGTTTAGTGAAGAACGATTTTAATTTCAATTTGTCACTGTCAGATTTTGGTGGTTTCGTCTATCTAGCCAAACAGTTCAACTTGATGTTATTAAAACTGCAAGTGAGTCGTAATGAGTTGGTAAGTACTAACAAGGCATATAGCCGATTTGTTCCGCATCAAGTTCTAAAGTTAATCAGTCCCAATGGGATCAAAAGCACTAACTTGGGCGATTGTATCGAAAAAGAAATGACGATTCTTTTTTGTGACGTTCGTAACTTTACCAAGCTGTCGGAATCGATGTCGCCTAAAGAAAATTTCACTTTCATCAATCGGTATTTAAAGATCATGGCTCCAGTGATCAATAAATACGGCGGCACGATCGATAAGTTTATGGGTGATGGGATTATGGCGCTATTTCCTAATTCGGCAGATAATGCACTAAATGCTGCGGTGAGTATGATGCAGTCATTGTCTAAATACAATAAAAAACTTAAAGCTAACAATCTTCCAATCGTCAAAATTGGTTTGGGATTACATACTGGAAATATGATGTTAGGAACCGTTGGCAGTAGTTCAAGAATGGATGTTACGGTTATCTCAGACACGGTGAACGCAGCTGCAAGAATAGAGTCACTAACCAAAACGTTTCAAACGCCCATTTTAATTTCAGAAGAAACAAGAATGCGCTTAGATAAATTTGATAAACGAAATTTACGCTTTATAGCGACGTGTATGGTAAAGGGCAAGTCGAAACCGATGACCATTTACGAAGTGTTTACACAAGATCCGGTCAGTGTGAGAACCGAAAAATTAAACAATCAAAATGCGATGATTAGAGCGTGGGAGTTTTATCGGCAAGGCGATGTTGAGCGAGCCGTGGGCGAATACCAAAAACTGATGGAAAAAAGCCCAACCGACAAAGTGCTATTTGCATTATTTGAAGCGGTACAAATTGGTCGTTTATAATTGCTTGTAACTGTTGCTATTAACTAAGGGATCACTAGTGAGTATTTGGAAAAAGAAATTTGATATAGAAGCGCTTAATGCTTCGAGAGAAAATACTTTGGTCGAAGCGCTTGGTATTATGATTACTGAATGCGGCGACGATTTTCTCTGTGCAACGATGCCCATTGATCGCCGAACTCATCAGCCAATGGGGATCATGCATGGTGGCGCATCGGTTGCGTTGGCTGAAACGGTTGGTAGCATTGCCGCTAATATGGCGGTTGATGACGATCATTATTGTGTTGGTTTAGATATTAATGCAAATCATTTAAGATCGGTAAGATCGGGTTTAGTTTATGCCATTACAAAAGCGATACACATAGGCAAAAGCACACATGTTTGGGATATTCGAATTAAAGACGATAATGATAAACCTGTGTGTATTTCACGCTTGACGATGGCGGTTATAAAAAATCTAGACAGGTACTAGATTGATGCTAAATAGAGAGTCGAAATACTCAACTTTCCACTTTTGCAGCTAGAAGGTGCCACTGCGACTTCTACTCGTTTAATTTCTCGCATCAAAGAGCTGCGATTCATTTCCATTACAATCCATTGCTTACCGACACCTTGTACTATAATCGACGCTATTTCACATAGTCCCCAAAAAACTTGGTTTTGTAAACCATCAGCGGTAAAAAATCGATAGCCTGTCCAAAAAACTACGATCGTTAAAAGTAAAATAATGACATTCATTAAAATAATCGCCTCTTCAGAAAAAACTGTGGGTTAAAAAAGGATAGATGACAACGATTCAGGGTTAGTTTCCCTTACTGATTCGGAGGGGCGTAGAAATCATTCGTATTCACAAAGCGGGTAAAGCTGTAAAGATGGATCATTAAGTTGATTTTTGAGGTTAGCGATGTAGAGAAATCCAAAAAAAGAGTCTCTTGCCAAAGATCTAAAACTTGGTTCCATCCACGAGGGATCATATTATCAATTTGCCAACGCAAAGGATCCAAACGGAAACGGGGTTCAGATTACTACTAGAAGGAAGTAAAATCATGCATAACAAAATAGGATTATTAGATCACCTCGAATAATGACGTCTGAATTTTGTTAAACTGGGCGACGTTGCTCAAAAATTAGACGAATCCTTTTTGTGTTACGATTGTTCGGGAGAAATAACAATACTCATAAAACTGTGCAAGGCTATATTTTTTAAAATTCTGTATTTCTCGGTCAGGCACTAGATATAGAATGGAGTCGAAATTTGAAAAATATATTCTCTTTAACGATAGTTTCTATTTGGCTAGCGACAGTCAATGCCGAGGCAAAAGAAAGTACATGTTATGGAACAACAAAAAATGGTCGTCTTGAAAATGGAGTTAGGTTACCAAGTTCAGGCAATAATTTTATATCATACAGTACTGCACCTGAACTAGAGTCGAGAACTTATGTACATAGTATTGTGAAGAAAGTGGTGGTTGAGTCATATGAGGAACTAAATCTATTAAATCCGCAAAAACTATTTAAGTACGCTGAAACAGGGTTTAAAAGCGGTGGAAAATTCAGCCCTCATAAAACACATCAAAATGGTCTTTCAATTGATTTTATGGTTCCGGTTATGGATAAAAATAACAATTCTGTATACTTTCCAACTAATGCTCAAAATCGCTATGGTTATGATGTTAACTTTAATGACCAAGGAGTAAACGAAAACTTCAAAATTGATTTCGAATCGTTAGGAGCGCATATTGTAGCGTTAAATAAAGCTTCTCTTAATAATAATATTGAATTATGGCGGGTTATCTTTGCACCAGATTTACAAAGTAAATTATATGACACAAAATACGGTGACTACATAAAAAATAATGTTGAGATCCCAACTAAAAAATCGTGGGTAAGACATGATGAGCATTTCCATGTTGATTTTAAAATCAAATGTAAGTTATTTTTGAAAAACTAAATTTGATCGGTACGATTATTTATTTCTTATCCCTAATTTAATGACAAAACAAAACACAACATTCATTCGTGAGACAAGAAATATGAATACAAAACCAAACATCAACTCAACCGGTCAAATAGCAGTCGCTGTTTCTGACTTTCAAAAATCTCTAGAGAGTTAAATAATCATCCGACTCAATATAAGATTGATAAAGTGACTCAACATTCAAATCTTGTGGATTGATATTTTTGGTTTTCAAAAACGCTGAATTCCAAAGTTTAGAATAAGATCGTTCTCCCAAATCGCAAGAAAAAGTCACAATTCGTTTTCCTTTTCCCATTTTAGCCGCAGCAAAAACAGCACCGGCAAGATTAAGGGCAGAGCTAGAACCTAAAACAATGCCATCCTGATCTCGAACATATCGAGAAAAAGCGACTAAATCTCTATCCGGTAAATTTACCGAGCGATGAATTTTAGCAGCTTTGAAATTTTCTACTAATCGCATTATGGCAATTCCTTCGGTAAACGATCCGCCTTCACTTGCGATATACTCGCCAGTTTTTAAATAGTTATGAATTCCTGAACCATCGGGATCAACTAACCAATTTAAAATATCTGGGTTTTTCTCTGTGAAAAATTTTGAATTACCGCCGATGGTTCCACCTGTACCACAAACTGAAACAAATCCATCAATATTTCCATCGGTTTGTTGCCAAATTTCAGGCGCTGTGTGCTGATAATGGGCTTGATAATTACTGGTGTTTTCAAATTGGTCTGCCCACCAATAATCTTCGTTTTCTTCGGCGATACGTCTTGCGGTATGATAAAAATGATTGTGGTTTGCAAAAGGGCAAGCGTCGACTAATATTAATTCCGCGCCGTGCAGTTCTATCAATCGTTCCTTTTCCGGCGTTTGGCCTTTTGGCATGACCACAATAATTTTAAATCCGAGTGCTTTAGCCACTAACGCAAGTCCGATCCCTGTGTTGCCAGCAGTTCCTTCAACAATGGTCATCCCGGGTTTCAATTGACCGCTTTCTACTGCGTCTTGAACGATTTGTAATGCAGCCCGATCTTTAATACTGCCACCAGGGTTTTGCTGCTCGCACTTCAACAGGATCTCGCAATCTGTGAGTTTAGAAAGTGATTGAACTTTAATAAGATCGGTATTACCGATAGACTGGCTGATATTTTCCAATATTTGAGATGTTGGCATGTCGAGAACCCCGTATTGTTTATCTAGCCATATTAGACATGATAATCATTAATAGTTACAAGAACTTTTTGGGCTACAGTAATAACCATCGATAATGTCCTGCGGATCTCAATATAAGTGAAAGCAGAAAGCCTTAACTTGTTTGCTCTTCTAGCCAATTGATATAGATAGTTGCCTGCTCTTTTGAATCTTGACACATTTCTTTGCATGGTTGTAAATTACCACAAACTGCCGGGCGTTCAGGCTGCCCGAATATTTTGCAGGACATATTGGAATTAAGTTGCACGCAGTGAACACCGGCGGGTTTGCCGTAGGGCATTCCAGGAATTGGTGATGATATTGAAAGAGCGATGCAGCATGCGCCGCAGTTCGAGCGGCATTTCATTTTATTTCGGATTGGGTGTTCCTCTAAATTGGATTTTTCGGTGTTCTTTTTATTTTGCTTTATAACTATAATGCGATTCAATTTGCTCTTTTGTCAAAATTCCATATATTTTGTCAGATGTTGCTGTAGTGGTTCGGAAAATATAAACCGCATCGACATGCTCTCGTTCCATTGTGTCCAGGGCTTCTTCCAGATTGGCTTGAAGGTAAACTGAAGCAACGTTCTGACGATCAGCAGGAATAGCGAGTAGATCAATTTCTTCTTTTATAGGTCTGGCTATTCCGTCATTTTCTTCTTTATCCTTCTCGGCTTGACGCTCTTTTAGCTCTAACACATAACGCGCTAGATCGTTTGCGGCTAATAGTGATGTAGGGATTTTATTTTGCCTGACTAAGATCCATCGAGGTGTGCTTTCAAGTAGTTTTTCGGCATCTTGGTAGCTGATTAACTTTTCCTGAACAACTAATTTTCTTTCCATCAAACCAGCCACCCCGAAACTTCTTAAAAATTGCGAAAGCGGATTGATGCGTAGTTCTAGTCCTTTGGAGCGTAATTGGGAGTGAAAAATGGAGGTTTGCTTAAAGACCTGCGAAACGACTAAATTGCTTACTACAACCGCAATCATTCCGGGTAAAAGTATGTTTGGGTTATTGGTAAGCTCTATTAATGCCATGAGTGCTGTTAACGGCGCTTGTAAAATAGCGCTCATCATTGTCGCCATTCCAATCATCGAGTAAAAAGCGTATTCAGAAGCGTAATCAGGTAAGAGCATTGCTCCAATCGTGCCGATTATACCTCCAGCCATTGCACCGATAAACATACTTGGACCGATCGCTCCTCCAGGCAGTGATAACCCCGAACAGAGGATCGTTGCGAGTAGCTTACCAACAAAAGCAATTGTTAAAACTTGTAAAGTAAGACTACCATGTAGCGCCGAGTTGACAGTATCATAGCCAATTCCCATTATTTGCGGCGCAGCAAGTGCTAACAAACCAACCCCGGTTCCAGCCACACTGCACTTAAGCCATGACGACCATTTAACGGTTTTGTTAGTTATAATGGTGGTGCCTTTAATAAAAAAACTAGCGATGCTACCAATTACCAGTCCTAGTACGATAAAATTTGGGATTTCCCAAAGCGACTGAAGTTCCAAAGGAGGAACATTGAACGCGATATTATTTCCGAAGACTATTCGCGATAAAATGGCTGCAGAAACGGATGATAAAATCAGCGGGATAAAACTACTCACTGCATATTCCATCATCACCACTTCCATCGCAAAAATAACACCAGCAAGTGGTGTGTTAAAACTGGCGGATATTGCCGCAGCGGTTCCACACCCTACAAGTACTCGAATGCTATTATTAGGAAGCTTCATTTGTTGACCCAGCCAGCTTCCCGAAGCTGAACCTAAATGAATGCCCGGACCTTCTTTACCAACCGACTGTCCGGTAGCAATGGTCAAGCCTCCAATTAAAAACTGAACCAACGCATTACGCCAGTTAAGATTCCCTTGGTGAAAAGTCATGCGTTCAATGACATGTCCAACGCCGACCTGGCAGTAATTTTTTCCAACTTTGTGTAAAATGTATCCGACTAAAATACCGCCAAACGTTGGCAAAGCCAAACGAAACCACCAAGCCGTTGACTCAAAATCACCAGCTGTGTCGCCTGTGTGCCAGAGGACAAAGCCGCTCTCAATAAATAATCGAAATAAGACAATCACACCGCCCGCAAGAATCCCACTAATGAAACCCAAAGCCGCAAGCGCTGGCAAAGCATTTAAGCTTGCAAGTTTTATACGTATGGACTCAAAAAACTGCATCGTTTATAAACGGGCTACTATTAGGTTGAAGGGTCATTATTTGTGTAGTTTGTGCAATGTTTTCGCTGATATTAACGGCAATCATCCGTAAAACGAGCAAAAGCATTGGTTTTTGATTAAACCACTTTAAGAACAGCATATAACCTATTGATAAAAAAGCCAAATAATTCGAGTAAATATGTGAAGTTTATGCTCGTTTTATGGTGTTTTTCGCTTCTTGAATATTTCTCAGAGACTTACTGCGCGTAAATATGAATACGTTGCTGTACATTGATCAACAACTCTAATCTATTTTCGTAAACACAATAAGGATGACGACGCTCGCCATTCATACTATCGCCAAACTTGGTTTGTTCGTTTAAACAGTGCCGATTGATCCATATAATTTTGGCATCAATATTTTTGATAGTTGTTTGTTTTTTGTTTGCGCTATAATCTTTTATCTTTTGTTGACTAATTCTTAAGATCGATTTAGTAATCTTTTGATTATTGATAAGCATGCATTCGGTATAAACATAATTTTGGTTAGTTAAATTGCAGTCATTTGCGCGCTGCATTGATTGGACAACTTCTTCAGATAAATTCGCTTGGCTTGACATAGAGGTCAAAAGTCCTACCAAAATTATGGTTAATGCCGGAAGGCAATTATTATTTGAAAACAGCATTTTTCAATCGATTCTCGTTACTATTAGGTGCTTTTATCTTAAGTATATGGGGAGTATACGGGAATATTTTATACTTATGTTAGCCCTTTATTCGCTATGGTTCCATAATCGAATAGCTTGAGCTTCAATGGTAATAAGCGCTAGTATTTGCGGTTTATTGTTCTGGAATAGAGTAAAAGCAGTGGGATTTATGAATTTTAGGTTTCTTTTAAGCGTTTTGGCTCTTTTCTGCTCCTGCTTAAGCTTCGCACAAGATAATTGCCTTGTGTCTACAAACCTACGTGAGCTTATGTCGAGCCACCCCCAACTTGATCAAGAGGTAGTAGATATAAAAACCGGAAAATATAGTGCATTGTTGAAAAACGGAGACGCAGTGCTTGCTTGGTTCGCTCCCTGCGAGCTGAGCACTAAAGTACACTACCTTGTCAGTACCAAGCTAACAGACGATGAATTATTGAATCTTATTAAAACCTTCTCCTTAAGCGTTTTACCTTCCAGTGATGCAAGGGAAAAAATATTGCCTCAATTAGAAGGACTGAGGCTTGCTGATTTTCGAGAATCGCTGGTTTTAGAAGGTATAAATGATGGACATAAGTTCGTGTTTGAAGACGCTCCCCAGCCATTTATTAAGCACAGAATATACTATGAATGGAGACCACCACAATTTTGAGACTGTTGATGATATCAAAAAAAATCGTTCTTGTAGCGCTGCTGTGGGTGCCGATTATCGCCTGCTCAAATGAAAATACAGATAACAGCGATTCAATCGAAAAGGTTAGTGTGCCAACTAAACAAAAAAGTGCCGAAATGAAATCCGTGCCTGTACTTAGGTCTAAAATAAATGATGGTAGAAAGTTTTTATTAAACGAGCGAGGAGATTATTTTGTTTACAAACAAAGTTCTAAGGGCTCAGTGCGAGCCAGCTTGTTTTCAACCTCTCCCGTCGATCCTTCTGCTCAATTCAAGCGCATTTTGTGGGTATTAAAAACAACTCAGGCAAAAAAAGTGTTTATTGATATGGTCAACGAGCGTCTGGTGAATAGTCGTCAATTCAAAAAAGAAAACTTTACCTTGCCACTTATCGATATGGAAGGGCAGGAATATGAGTTCTCATACACTAGTAATCATGAGCGCCGTTTATATGTTCTGAATTATGTGAGTAAAGGTCAAAAATAGTTTGTGGCTCGCTAAACACTTAAATCGGAATGGCACCATAATATGAATATAGCGTGATTTTAAACATAAGCAGTTAGTTTAGATGTAAAAATTGAAGATAGATTTTATTAATATTAATAGCGTTATTCATATGCAATTTAGAACTCAAGGGAAATCGTAATGTACATAAAAAGTTCCGTAGGGCAAGGCGGGAAAAATAATTTAAATGATGTTCAGTTCATACAAGCAGCCCTTAAAAATCTTGCAGAAGAAGATTTTAGACTTAAAACTTTGGTTGTTGACGGTAAATACGGTAAAAAAACTGGTGATGCAATTAGAAATTACCAAAGACTCATTGTAAAATTACAAGCACCTGATGGACGCATAGACCCTAATGGACGTTCAGAAAAAACACTAATTTCAAAACTGATCGAAATTGATAATGCCTTACTTCCAGAATTAGTAAAAAAATACAAATTAAAAAAAGCGCCGCCTTCAGTTTCCGGCAGTGGTCCACGCACCATCTCTTATCGCCAACATGCTAAAAAAGTTGTATCCATTTACAGCGAAAATATTATCAAGCTAGCGATGGGCTATGCAGGTATAAATAAGTGTGATTTCTCTAGTACTATACGGACTTTTGATGATCAAGCACGCATTATGTACAACAACTGCAAAGCCTATTCCAGCGCAACGTCGGTAGATACATTACGCACTGCGCGTGGTTGGGGTTATGCAAAAGCAGGGAGAGAGGTCGAAAAAGTCTATTTTGACAATAAAGCAAGTGGTGAAGTTAAAGGTGAGCTTACGGCAGCATAGCTCAACTTTAATGCTGTAATCTGGTTTACTAGTTACGAACTCACTGGAGGTAACGGTGTCCGAGCAACAAGCGAAGGCGTCGATTATTTTTGACCGAATTCCACCCAGCAATGCGTGTGGTAATGCGTTCCACTCAAAGAGGCAAATTGAACTTCTTCTTGTTTGTTTATACTG
>Ga0316204_10003576_pt1 | contig 30565 bp, 28 predicted proteins | sample 6monrhotite_MG_2_FD_205661 | JGI IMG/M metagenome (GOLD analysis project Ga0316204, IMG submission 205661) | Microbial mat bacterial communities from mineral coupon in-situ incubated in ocean water Damariscotta River, Maine, United States -... | ecosystem: Environmental > Aquatic > Marine >...
ATAAGGGCTCAAGTTTACCTTTTTTATCCAAAGCAGCCAGATCATCAAAGCCGCCTACATGCACACTTCCAATAAAAATCTGCGGCACTGTATTACGCTTAGTTTCTTTTTCCATTGCGGCCCAGAGTTTTCTATTTACACCGACATCAATAATTTCCATTTTTTTAACACCGTGCTTTTTTAATAATGTTTCAGCACGACGACAATAGGGGCATGACCGGGTTCGGTATATTCGGATCTTATTCATTTTCAATTAAAGATCTATGTGAATTATTGGGCGTAAAGTTTATCAGGTAACCACAAAACTTGCAGCTAATGTGCCCATAACTAGAGACCAACCATCAACCAATACAAACAACATTAGTTTGAATGGCAATGAAATAATCAGGGGGGATAACATCATCATACCCATAGCCATTAATACACTGGCTACTACCAGATCAATGATAAGAAAGGGTATAAATAACATAAAGCCTATCTGAAATGCCGTTTTTAATTCAGACGTCAAAAATGCGGGCATCAATACTGAAAAAGGAACTGATTCAGGACCGTCATAACTCTCATCACCAGATAAGTTTGCAAATAGCTCTAGATCGGTTTCCCTTGTTTGCTGAATCATAAACTTATGGAACGGCTGCTTAAGACGTGCAATAGCCTCTTCTGCACCAATCTGCTCCGCAATATAGGGTTGGTAAGCATTTTCATAAGCCTGAGTAAAAACCGGGGCCATAATAAAAAAACTCAAAAACAAGGACAAACCGATAAGTATCTGATTTGATGGCGTCTGAGCTGTACCCAGCGCCTGACGTAATATCGATAACACAATAATAATACGCGTAAACGATGTCATGGCTAATAATAATGCTGGCAAAACAGACAGCACAGTCATAAACATTAACACTTGCAACGAAATTGAGTATTCTTTGCCGCCGGATGCTGTATCTTCAATAATTAAGGCTGGTAATGTGGGCTCTGCAAAAACACTCGCAGACAGTAAGCAAAGGAAAACAACAGACACTATTTTAAAAAAAACATTATTCAAAGCTTTAACAAAAGACAGTTGAGAAAAATCAAATATCACTGCTTCTCTTCCATGACTTCTTCAAGTTTTGCTTCAAAAGAATCAGCCGTAACGGCACTTACAGAATGATCACCTAACACATGTAAAGTTTGTATATGCCCCGGCGTCACACCAACCAGTAAACGTGTATTCTCTACCTCAATTAATATGGCCTTTTCTCTGGTACCGAGGGACAAACCGCCTAGTACCTTCATATCAACCTGGTTATTATTTGGTAGCCGCCCATATTTTTTTAATACCCAGGCCAGTCCTAAAATAAGCGCAATAACAACCACCAGCCCCATTACCATATTCAGCGCCCCCATCATTGAAAAGGCTTCAGCTGTAACTGGTTTGACAGCAGTTTCTGATTGAGAGAAAGCCGATAGAGGAGAAAAACTTAAAAATAATACTGAATAAAATATAACGTTTTTTGTAACTAATCGAAACATGTCTTTATAGCTTGCGTTTAGAGACATACCTTTAATAATGAACATTATCCAGTTATAGATATTTTTATTTAGCTGTAACACAAAGTACTCACTAATTATTTCAGTTTTTTAACACGCTCAGCAGGGCTGATAATATCTGTTAAACGAATACCAAATTTTTCATTCACAACAACAACTTCCCCCCTGGCGATTAATGTGCCATTTACCAGCACATCCATTGGCTCACCAGCAAGACGCTCAAGTTCAACAACTGAACCCTGATTTAGTTGCAGTAAATTTCTTATGCTGATTTTGGTGCGACCAATTTCCATTGATAAATTAACTGGAATATCAAGCACCACATCCAGATTCACATCTGAACCCGGCATGCTTGAATCAGTTAACTCATCAAAACTAGCTGCACTAGTGGCACCTAGAGCTGAATCCACATTTGCATCTGCAGCAGCTTCAGATTCGGCTTGCTCATTTAGTGCATCCGCCCATGGATCTTCTTCAGTATTTTCTTCATCACTCATGGTTTATTCTCAACTTTCTTCTATTTCTGAAATAAAATTTAAACTTTTACGGGTAACACGCTCATTCACTTTTAATGCTGCATTGCCTCTGGAGACACCTAAAGAACATCGAAACAAAGGAATGTCTTCTACTTCTAAAACAACCTGCTCTGGCATATCAAAGGGGATTACATCACCTACTTTTAATTCATTAATCTCAGACAAATTAATTTCTGTATCTGCCATCAGGCTTTTAACTTCAACCTTTGATTCAAAAATCTCATCACGTAAAGACAAACGCCAGCGATCATCAACTTCTGACATATCTGATTGAACACCTGCGTCCAGCAAATCACGAATGGGTTCAACCATTGAATATGGAAAAGTCACATGTAAGTCACCACCCCCACCTTCAAGGTCGATACGAAATGTACTCACCACAACCACTTCAGTCGGACTAACAATATTAGCAAGGTGAGGATTAACCTCAGATGATTGATACTCAAACTTTAAAGGTTTAATTGGTTTCCATGCATTCTCTAAATCTTTAAAAATTTGATCCAGCAACATACTAATTACACGTTGTTCGGTTGGCGTGAATTCTCGGCCTTCAATTTTATTATAAAAACGCCCTTCGCCTCCGAAGAAGTTATCTACAACAATAAAAACCAGCTTAGGATCTATAACAAACAATCCTGTTCCTTTTAGCGGGTCAACTTTAATCATATTTAAACTAGTAGGAACGTAAAGACTATGCACATACTCAGCAAACTTCATCATCTGAACACCGCCTACAGCAATTTCCGCCTGGCGACGTAGCAAATTAAACATACTTACGCGGAAATTACGTGCAAAGCGCTCATTAATCATTTCCAGCGTGGGCAATCGCCCACGTACAATTCGCTCCTGTGAATTAAAATCAAACGATCTCGCGGAGCCATCTTGAAGGTCTTCGTCTTCTGTTTCGACATCACCATCATCAACCCCGTGTAACAGCGCATCGATTTCGTCTTGACTTAAAACATCTGCAGTTGCCATAATTTTTCTTCAATTAATAAATATCAATAATAATATATACTGGTTCGTACCAGGTAACGATTCAGGTCACCTCTGTGCGGCGTCAGGACAAGCGGGAAATGTGAGCTTACAAATGTAAGAGTCCATTTCCCAACGCAGTCATGGCGTCGCACAGAGGTGAGCTGATTCGTTAGCCCTATTGCATTACAAAACTGGTGAAGTAAAGCGCTTCTATGGAGCTAGCCGCACCAGCATTCTTAAGTACTTCCTGCATTACCTGTATTGCTTCCTGACTTAAAGCCCGCTTTCCTTCACGAGTGTTAATCTCATGATATTGCTTACCACCTAACAGCAATAACAACTCATTACGTACGGCGGGCATATGTGTCTTTAAAGCTGACTCAACAGATGAGTCATAAGTCATAATCTGTATATCTACCTGTAAAAAGGCCACTTGCTCCTGATTTTCAAAGTTAACTACGAATGCAGGATGTAAGGGAACATAAATTGGTGTGCCTTTTGATTTTTTGCTTTGACTACCCTCTACGCCTTCAGCATCTTCGAGTACTTCCATATCAGCGCCGTCAGCTGACTCTTCTTCACCACCCATAAACATGAAAACGCCTACACCAATACCAATGAGCAATAATAAGCCGTTTACAAGCAATATGATTTTCATCATGCCGCCTTTCTTTTCTTCTCCAGCTTCTGTATTTTCTTCTTCGTCAGCCATTAAGCTTCCCCTGTATGTTATTGTCAGAAATGCAAAGAACGTGCCGCTATTTACTTAAATCTTATCGAATCAACCTAGAGGCACAGTTTTATTAATAATAAATGAGTTAAACCTGACATTAAGCATAGTATTAATTCATTTAATTTCAATAAGATAGATACTATTCTTAGTATAAAACAACTATTTATAAAAATGAGTATAAAATGCAATTATTAGCCTGAAGCGCTAAACTGATAGTCAGATAAAAAAGCTTATAGCCGTTCAGTTCGTCATGCTATTGGCCGATATAAAGGAATAGGTCAAGATGTTGCCAAAAAATTGTCACCCAAATATTTATGATTAACATACCACCAATAAAACAAAGTGCAGCTGTTAAAACTGAGCTCATAACTGACGTTACTAAATCATGGAAAGTCGGGCAGGTTTTAAATGCCACCACCCAGAGAGGCGGTGAGGCTTTATCGAATGTATTAATACGTGTTGGCCAGCACACCTTAGAAGCTAAAACCCCCATTAACCTGCAAAACGGACAGGAGATCAAACTTCTGGTTAAGTCATTAGCTGAAAATCAGCCCGCCAATCAAATAAGCAAACTTCCATTACTCAGTATTATTGAAGCCACACCCTTAATAAGTCAATCAAACAAGTTAGCTGCAATAAAATTGCGGCAGTTTATATCAATACAACAATCCTTTAGCCAATTACAACAACTTGCGACGGAACTCACCAGCAATAAGTCAAATTCTGAGAAATTGCCTGATACATTAAAAAACCTGCTTGTTAATCTGCAAAGCTCCCTTCAGCTCAACAGCAAAAATATTAGCCCTACACAATTAAAGCAACAGATTTTAAATAGTGGTATATTTCTGGAATCAAAGCTACTGCCACAACAAAAAACCACGACAACTGAAAATAGCTTAGTAAACGATTTTAAAAATCAACTGCTTAGAATCAAGGCTGAATTATCCGGGCTACCCTCGACAAGTGTCAGCACAATAAAACCAACAATAACGACTCAACAACTTGATCAACTACAAACACTTATCAAGGAGCTTGCGGTCAAGCCCGACTCTACTCGGCTAGCAGAATTCTCAGACAGATTAATTACACTACTACCTAAAGCATCGCTGACTCAATTCATCAGCTTGCTAAGTGGAAAAACCACAGACATTACATTACCAGCTGAATTTCAGTCATTAGTTAAATTTATTACAGTCACCACTCAGCAACAAGGCCTTCAGCTAAGTCAGCGTTTACAGGAACAGCTATATCTTCGCTTAATGCTACTGGATTTAAGCCTGCAGGTTGAGCAATCAATCAGTAAAGTAACAAGTATGCAGTTACAACCTATGAGCCGCGAAGCTGACAACATGGTGTTACTACTCTTCAATCTGGTATTTAAAGATAACCATGAACGGTTTGACATTGATTTTCGAATTCAGCAAGAAGATGATAGCAATGAAAAAAATAATGAGAACTGGTCTGTTACCTTAACTTTTAATTTTAAAACACTTGGAAAGGTCCAATCTTTAATCCATTTAAATGGAAACCAGGTTTCCAGCATGTTTCATACTGAACTAAACTCAACAGCTGAAAAAATAAAGCAGTTGTTACCTCTTCTTGAATCTGCATTGAAAAAAACCGGTTTAAACCTTGTTAATTTAAGCGTTGATAACAGCTTACTAAAAAGCAAACCTTTTGTTAGCGAGCAGGTAAACCTACTGGATGAAAAAGCATGACACACCCAACACCAATCGCAGTTGCCCTTGAGTTCGACGGAGAAAACACCCCCACAGTAAATGCTCGTGGAATTGGCCCTATTGCAGATAAAATAATAGAAATCGCCCATCAACATGGAGTTCCTCTTCAGCAGGATGATGAACTGGTTGAAATATTATCAGATTTAAACCTGGGCGACGAAATACCCGAGGATCTTTATCGTGTAATTGCTGAAGTAATTGCATTTGCATATATATTAAGTGGAAAGTTTCCGAAAAACTGGAAGCAATAACTTAATGAAAATTATTTAGAATGATCCTGCATTAATACAGAGCATGAAAAAAAACACTTCAAACAATACAACCAGCTTTTTATTACAGCTCCACCAATGGTCCAGCGAGTATATATTTTTTTCAGGAGATAAATACTTCAACGATCTTCTTGATGGCATTAATAACGCAAAAAATTCGATAAAAATTGAGTGTTATATTTTTTATCAGGACCATTTAGGTAGAAAAATAATCAGCGCATTAATTGAAGCGGCAGAAAGAGGCATTAAAATAAAAATAATCATAGATGGTTATGGCTCACTTAACTGGAACACTCAGCAAGTTTCAGAGCTCACGGATAAAGGTATAGAGATAAAAATATATCACCCGTTACCCTGGCGACTATCTTTATACAAAACATCAATAAAACAAAAAGGCTTTATCAATAAATTTCTTTATTTAACTTCTCGAATAAACAAGCGCGACCACAGAAAACTGTACATTATTGACAAAACAACCGCCTGGAGTGGCAGTATGAATATAGCTGCTTCACATCTAAGACTCTCAAAAAATGATAACGCCTGGTTCGATTGCGGAGTAAAAGTTACTGGTGAATCAGTGCTCGAATTGGCTGATAACTTTAGTGAAATATGGAAACGAAGAATTCACTACCCCAATGAAAACAAACACCTACCATTTAGAACCAATGATAATATTATTCGTCGACAGCATAAAAACAATGAGATAGTAAACCTTATTCAGACTAGCAAGAAAAGAGTCTGGATAATAAGCGCTTACTTTGCTCCTTCAAGAAAAATCGTTAATGCATTAAAACAGGCCCGTTTAAATAACATTGATGTAAAGATATTTATTTCTCGTAATTCAGATATTATTTTTTTTCCAATGATCAGCACGACTTACTACGATGAACTTCTACAATCAGGAATTGAAATATATGAAAATAATAAGTACATAATTCACGCAAAAACCATCTTAATAGATAAGATTGCATTTGCTGGTAGCACCAACCTTAATCACCGGAGTTTTTTGCATGATCTCGAACTGGATATAATTTTAAGTCATAAATATAGCATCAAAAAATTAGTCGATGAATCGATACAACTTATGAATGACTCTGATAAAATCACCCCTTCAACACTAACTAATCTGGCCTGGTATTACCGTGTTATGGGTAGAATCATCTGGCGAATTCGCTACTGGCTATAAGGTCTGACTGAATAATTCATGCTAAAAATACTAACTTACAACATTCACAAAGGTTTCAGCACAGGAAATCGACGTTTTATTCTTCATAAAATAAAATCCGCCTTACAGTCAACTAATGCGGATATTATTTTTTTACAGGAAATTCAAGGCAAACACACTGAAAATGCCAAGCACATTCATAACTGGCCTGATGAGTCTCAATTTGAATTTCTTGCAGATGAAGCCTGGCCTCACCACGCCTACGGCAAAAACGCCATATACAGTCAGGGCCATCACGGAAACGCTATTCTAAGCAAACTACCTTTTACTAAATATGAAAACATAAATGTTTCCTATATGAAATCAGCCAGTCGTAGTTTATTACATGGGGTTATACAGTATTCAGAAACTCAAAAACCCTTGCATGTTATTTGCGTTCATCTGGGACTATTCTCTTTTGAGCGACAGCGCCAGCTAAGCAAACTAGTTAAACGCATTGAAGCAAGTATTCCATATGATGAGCCTCTCATAATAGCCGGAGACTTTAATGACTGGATGGGGCGTGCTGAAAAGTATTTATGCAGTGAACTGGGGTTAAGTGATGCCTTTAAATCGAAACAGGGTAAACTGGCTCGCACTTTTCCTTCCTGGCTGCCTGTACTACCTATGGATAGAATTTATACCCGCGGTTTAACAACAATCTGCTGCCAACGATTAAATGATAATCATCAAGACTACCTGCGTGATCACCTACGCGATAAACCCCATGAAAGTCACAACAAAAATCACTGGGCCGGGTTATCTGATCATTTACCCCTGATCGCTGAATTTGAGTTTAAATAGACTGCGACAATCACAATAATTTTTCAAACTCATTGGCAGGTACTGGCTGTGAAATTAAATAACCCTGTATCACCTCACAATGATGATCGGTTAAAAACTTATACTGCTCTTCTGTTTCCACACCTTCTGCAATCACTTTCAAATTCATACTATGTGCCATAGCAATAACCGCTCTGGCAATAGCGCCATCCTGACTATTACCCATAATATCTTTTACAAAGGAGCGATCTATTTTCAATACGTCTAATGGAAATTGATGCAAATAACTTAAAGATGAATAACCAGTTCCAAAATCATCCATTGATAATTTCACACCCAGCTCTTTTAAATGATGCATTTTTTTTATGCTATTTTCAGCATCTTGCATAGCGATTGTCTCTGTTATTTCAAGATCAATATTATCGGGTGTTATTTCATATTCCTGTATAAGCTGCTTTATCTGATCCACAAGATCAGCTTGCATAAATTGTCGGGCCGATAAATTTATACCAACACTTAAATTGTATCCCTGTTTATTCCAGGTTTTAGTTTGCTTTATTGCCTGCTCTAAAACGTAGTAACCCAGAGGCTGGATTAAACCTGTTTCTTCTGCCAAAGGTATAAACCTGATAGGCGGAACCAAACCGTGGTCTTTGTGGCGCCAACGAACTAAAGCTTCTGATGCTATTATCTTTCTTGTTTTAGCTTCAACCTGAGGTTGATAAAACAGTTCAAGCTCATTATTTTCTAATGCGCTACGTAAATCTGTTTCCATGCGTAACCGGTCGTCCACCCTGCGGTTCATATCACTGGTATAAAAATGCTCCTGATCTCCACCCAGGCCTTTTGCCTTTCGCATTGCCGCATTAGCACACTGTATCAACTCACCCGCATCAGTTTCATCCTCCGGATAAAGAGATATCCCCAAACTTAGAGACACCACTACTTTCTGGTCTCCAAGATCAAAAATATTATCTTTTAATGCATGATTTAAATTACTCAATGTTTGAGTGATTTCATCAATAGTTGTAATACTTTCCAGTAAAATACCAAATTCATTACCACTAATTCTTGCAATCGTATCACCGTCTTTCACAAAACCACTTAAGAATCCGGCAAAGGCAACCAGTAATTCGTTACCAATATCATGCCCCAGGCTCTCATTAATTAACTGAAACCGATCAATATCCATTAGCACTACAGCAACCTGGTGCCCGGCGTGTTCGGCAACTTTAATAGCGTGAGTCAGGCGTTCTTTAAACAGGGTTTGGTTGGGCAAATCAGTAAGCAAATCATGGTACGCCTGATGTAGAATCATATCTTCAGCGCGTTTTAATGCCGTAATATCCTGTATGGTACCTAAGACATAACGCGGTTTTTTATTATCTCCCATCACTACATCGCATTGCTGATATACATATCGCTCTTTATTATCAGAGCCTTGTAAGCGATGCTCTAAAACAAACCTGACACCACGATTTTTTGCGTCTTCAAATGCATGCACTACCCGATCATGATCATCTTCCGGGACATAATTTAAAAAATCATTTAAAGAAAGCCCCTGCGTACGATCAATCCCCAGCATTTCTAAAACACTGACAGGAAATGTAAGTTGCTCTGATTGCAGATCCCAGTCCCAGTAACCTAACATGGCAACTTTCAATGCATATGATACACGATGACGATTTTTGCGTAATTCAAAGTCCATCTCCCGTGATTTCAGGGCATAACGAACCCTCTGGGCAAACAGACTCCAGTTAATCGGTTTAGATATAAAATCAGTGGCACCCGCATCAAAAGACTTATCAACTGACTCCACATCATCTAAACCCGTCAACATAATAATCGGTACAGTTCGATCTGGATCGATAACCCGCATTTCCTGACAGGCTTCAAATCCATTCATAACAGGCATTAACACATCAAGCAGAACAAGGTCAGGCCGATATTGCCTGAATAACTCGATCCCTTCAGCACCATTAGGTGCCTCTATCGTATCAAAACCCTGTTTCTGCAACGCCTTCATTAACATGGTACGTATAACAATATCGTCATCGACAACAAGTAATAATGGCGTCTTTCGTTCCGCAACAATAAGATTGGTTAAATCCGTCACTAGCTACCTTCTACTATTCGTTTTGCCTAAATTACATCTACTTATGAATACCTGAGACACTACTTAAAATATCAAGCTGTATATAAATATCAGCCTAGTACAAAATTATTTACGATTATACCCCTCGTTAATCTCAAAAGTATTCCAATTAGCTCTCACTTAAGCCAAAATTTCAATGTGAACGTACATATAACTAGTAATCTACCTTTATCATTGTTTCGTATAATTTATATAATCCTAAGCACATCATTTTCCACTTAATGACTGTTATAAGCTTTCTTAGCTGGAATAGAGTGTTGACTTTAACAGTGTTAATATTTTTAAAATTCTGTATAAATCAGGTCTAATAAAACTATAACAAATAAGACAGGAACCCTGAGTACAGCCCAGGGCACCCCAAACTCTTTCACTTCGATTAAATTTAATTACTTTTATCTAGAATAAATATGACAGGATTTGAGCAGATACATCTAAAAGCTGGTACAGAGATGCTTAAAATATCTACCTTTCGCCCTATAATTAGAGCTATGATAGTTGTGGGTATTGTATGTAACTCGATACAGATTTCATTCAAGATGAGATTAGGCGCAACGAACCTGTCTCATAGCTAAAATATATTTTAGATGTTTTTTTTGAATTTACAATTAATTACACTGCGTTCTAAAACGTGCAGCTCGACCAGTGCATAAATCTGATTCAAAGCCTTCAGCCTTAGCGGGTTTTTCATCAACATTGGCCTTTTCAGCAGCCAAAACTTCTCTTTTTGCTAATGCCTTACGCATTGAATCAAGTTTTCGTTTCTCCTCTTCAAGAGCTCGACGCTCTTCTTCCAGGCGACTACGTTCCTGCGCTACTTTTATTTGAGCCTGCTTTTTCTTGTTAGATTCTGCTTTCTTTTTCTTAGCCTCAAGATCTTTACGGGCTTTTGCATCGTTCTTTTTTTGCTGCCTTTCCTGTGCAGCAAGATTGGCTTCCTGCTTAGCTAATTTTTTAGCTTTTGCCTGGTTAATTTTTTCTTCAACAGCATACAACTGATGTTCGGCATCATAATTCCCTCTAATGGAGGCTTCTTTATAATAGGCGCGGGCATTCTTTAAACTCTTCTTTATACCAATGCCATTTTCATTCATAGCACCTAAGATAAACAAGGCCTCAGGGTTACCTTGCTTAGCATCAGTTTTCAGTTCTTTATACCAGACTTTATGTGATTGCTTAAAACCTGAACGTTTAATATCAAGAAAGGTTAGTCGCTGTATAGCTGGTTTATAATTTTTAGCGCTTGATTTTTTATACCAGCTTCTGGCCTTATCAAAATTTTGAGCCGTACCACGGCCATTTTCATACATGCTACCAAGATTATACTGGGCCTGAGGATTTCCATTCTTCGCCAGTTTTTGCTGAAATTCAAATACTCCAGCATCATAGTTGGCGGCCTGAGCAGTAGTAATATGAATAAATACTCCTACTATACCAAACAGAACTTTTTTTCCGATACACTTGCTAATAATTGCCATATGAATATGTCGTTACTTAATTTAAGGTTAAAAAATCACATCCATAGCGACTGATATTACATCGTATGAATCAATCGTATTTGGTACGACATTGGCTTCAATTATACCAAAACCATCACCTTTGTCTTCTTCAAGATTAACAACTTGATACTCAAACTTTAACGCTACACTATCATCTACATCATAACGCAAACCTAAAGTAACAGTGTCCTGAGTAACGGGTGGACGAGCACCGGGTATTCCAGCTGGAACAACGCCTGTATAATCGTCTCCACTGGATGTACCAACTGTAAGGTGTGGTAGATATTTATCTATTTGGTAACCCAAAGTTAAATACGCGCCTGTCTGATTAGGGAATATTGCCTGTGTTTGACCTTCAGTGTCAGTCGCCATCGCTTCGGTGTAAAGAATAAAATTATTCCAGTCAACAGAAGCACCTAATGTATACATGACTCCGCGATCATCTAAATCCACTACATCACTTACCAGCCCCGTAGTAGGATCAGCACCTTCTAACTGAATACTCGGACTAATACCACCAAATCGTAAAGAATAGTGCGGGGTATCTAGCTGAAGGTTAAAACCAAGACCATCTGCTGCTCTAAATGTAAGGCCATTGTCTTCAACCTGAGCAGAACCAACAAAAAACTGAGTCGTTAATTTAGCATTTCTGCCTATACGGTTTACGTTTAACCATTCGGCACCCAGGAAATTTTTCAATGGGTTGTTTTCATAAACTTCAACAGGTGGACGAATCCATGGAAACAGGTAGCCCACATTTGCATAGTCAGATAATAAGAATGTTGTGAGGTTTAACTTGCCCGCTCTGATACTGTTTGACTCAGAAAATTTATAACTTACATAAGCCCATTCTGCTTCAATATTAAAGTTACTTGACTTTGATGTTGCAAGTAATTGTGCCGCTCCGCTTACACGATCACTTACTTTGGTACGTATATTAATACCGTATACTGAGTCATTTTCAAAACTGAGTTGTTCCGTTATCTTATCAAGATAACGGCCGTCTTCACTCATTGTCGCGGCACCAACGGTTAAAAAGCTGTTCATATCAATATTTTCAATTGCCTGTACTGGTATTGAAATGCAAAACAGTGTGTAAGGTAAAAGCTTATGTAAATTCATTATTTTCCCTAAATGATGGAAATTGTGTGATTGTACGTTTATGGGAAGTAATAAATTAAAATCGCTTACCCCATTAAACACTCGCACATAAAGTACCATATATTAGACCGTGCTTATATAGCTTAAATGGGGGATTTATTGTTAAACGAGTCTTATGTTTGATTTGATTTGACTATCCAGGCTTATGTTCGAACCTGACCAACACCTGATCAGTGCGGGGTATCTTATAATAAATAATGGCAGCTGAAGCCATATTGAGGCATAGAAAATTAACTATTCTGTTATTCCTCAATACAGCTTTTTTGTAATTATTTAATATATTTCACCATTAATATAAATATAAAAAATCACATACCTCTTGCTAAGTCTTTCTTTATGTCTTCAATATCTTCCAGTCCAACGGCCACACGAATTAAGCCATCAGCAATACCTGATTCCTCACGCTGCTCCGCAGTTAAACGTCCGTGCGTCGTAGTCGCGGGATGTGTGATTGTCGTTTTAGTATCGCCTAAATTCGCTGTAATAGAGCAGATTTGAGTAGCATCAATTAGTCTCCATCCATCATCTTTTCCACCTTTAAGCTCAAATGATAATAAGCCCCCGAACCCCGTTTGCTGTTTCATAGCCAATTCATGCTGAGGGTGGGACTCTAGTCCTGGGTAATAAACCCGGGCTACCTGAGGCTGCTGCTCTAACCATCTTGCCAGCTCTAATGCAGCTGCACTATGTGCCTTCATCCTGATATCCAGAGTCTCAAGACCTTTTAAAAACACCCAGGCATTAAAGGCACTCATTGTCGGCCCCGCACTTCGTAAAAATGCATAAACATCTGTACCAACAACTTCTTCAGAGCCTACAACTGCCCCGCCCATACAACGACCTTGCCCATCAATATATTTAGTCGCTGAATGAATAACAATATCTGCACCTAAACTAATTGGTTTTTGCAACGCAGGCGTAGCTAAACAATTATCAACAGCCAATAAACAATCATGCTTATGAGCTATATCTGCTAGCGCCTTTATATCGACCAGTTCCGTTAATGGATTTGATGGTGTTTCTAAAAACAACAAACGAGTATTGCCCTGTATTGCCTGCTCCCAGCCTGCAAGATCAGATAAGTCTACAAAGGTAGTTTCAATACCAAGCTTGGCCATAAAGTTTGTGAACAACACAGTCGTTGTACCAAAAATACTCCTTGAGGAAACAATATGATCACCTGTTTTTAAAATACCTAAACAGGTTGCCAAAATAGCTGACATTCCGGATGCAGTAGCAACGCAACATTCACCACCTTCCATGCGTGCCAGGCGTTGCTCAAACGTTCTTACTGTAGGGTTAGTGAATCGCGAATAAATATTTCCTGGCTGTTCTCCAGAAAATCGGGCCGCAGCTTCAGCAGCAGATGAAAAAACGAAACTCGAAGTTGGGAAAATAGGTTCACTATGTTCCTGCTCCTGTGTACGCACCTGCCCTGCTCTTACTGCCTGTGTCGCAAAAGACCATTCTGCTTCTAAATCATCATAATCACTCATTCTTCATTTTCCTGCTTATTTTTCATTTATGATTACTTTACAACCTTCATCAACCAGGTCAAATAACTCAATCACATCTTTATTTCTCATTCTTACACAGCCATGAGAGGCTGGTTTTCCAATTTTATCTTCTTCTGAGGTTCCGTGAATATAAATATACCGCTGGTAACTATCAATCAACTTCCCCTGATTATTATTACCCTTATTTACACCTGACTCTTCCCCCTGCAACCAGAGAATGCGGCTACTGATAATATCATCAGGTAAATTTTCATCAGATGCTATGAGTTCATCTAATATACCTAATGGCTGCCGCCCCACAAATACTTCATTAATGGAACAGCCTTTGCCGATTTTCTGTGCAATACTATGTACACCTAATGGAGTTTGGTAACTTCCGTTTAGATTACCCGCCCCAAAACTTGAAGTCGACACAGGGTAGTCTGATATTTTATTTTTATCATGATCCATGCAATACAAGCGTTGCTGATCTATATTTACAACAATATAACTAATACGTGACATATTTTAGTAACTGACAAAACGACATATTTCTATGCTAACACGCCTTTACCGGATTACACTTCTTTTCTTACTATCTGTTCCTGCATATAGCCAAAACACGAACAACATCACTTTGTCGCAACAAAGCCAGGTAAATGATGGCTGCTTTAATATTGCTAAAAAACTATCAAGTGTCACATTTAACGAATGCCTTAAGCTTAATCTTTTACCTTCTCAATATTTCTCTAATAAACAAAATAGTTTATTAATTAAAGAATACCCCCCTCTATTGGATAAACGGCAACCTCAGGCAAGAATACTTATGCTTGGTGGCATCCATGGTGATGAGTACTCATCGGTTACAATCATGTTCAAGTGGATGACGATTCTTGATAAATACCATAGTGGTTTATTTCACTGGAAAGTTGCGCCATTGGTAAACCCGGATGGATTATTACAAAAAAAATCTCAAAGAATAAATGCTAATGGTGTCGATTTAAACCGTAATTTTCCTAATAATGGTAGCCCGCAAGCCAGCCTTACTTATTGGAAAGATCGCGCGTACAGCGACCCGAGGCGTTACCCCGGCCCAACACCAACTAGCGAACCTGAAACTCAATGGATTGTTAGACTGATAGAAGAATTTAAACCGGATGCTATTGTAGCGGTACATGCACCTTATGGCATCGTTGATTACGATGGCCCACCTGCTCCCCCTTCCCACCTTGGTCACCTATACTTGAAACTCCTGGGTACCTATCCGGGATCACTGGGTAACTACGCCGGTTTACAGGAAAAAATTCCAGTTGTTACTATTGAGTTACCCTACGCAGGTATCATGCCTAGTGATTATGAAGTAAGTAAAATATGGGTTGATATGATCAAGTGGCTTAGAACAAATATTCCACAAGAAACTAAATCAAAAAATTTGACACAAATAAAATAAGGAGATAATAAAACGAAATTAATATATATAGTGCTCACTTTCAGACCCAATATCACTATGGTCTAAATTTGATAACTCTTTTAGTTTTTACTGTTCTCTGCAAGTTGTGACTTTACCGGCATAGATATTTCGTCTTCAAATACTATTCGCCATTTACCGTCGTTTTCTTTATTCCAATATTGTCGCTTCCAGCTCTGACTGGAAAAATTATCACTGGCATAGGTTTGTAAAAAAGTCGCAACCATTACCTCTTCGTTTGGATGCTGTAATAAGCTAACATTAGATAATTCAACTTTCACGAAGGTTTTGTGTTTTGCTATTCTTCGTTTATGATCTGACCAGTGATTAATATCTTTTTTACCATTGGTAAACCTGACTGAATAATGCTGTAAATAGCTATCTACATTCATGCTCTCCCAGTCGATTTTCCACTGTTCATGTAACTGGCTAATTTTATCTTTATGCTGTAACCATTGCTTTTCACCAAGCCACTGGATGTTCTCACCAATTAATACCGGTGTGCTTTTCAAATCTATATGCGCCCCAATATCAAGTAAATCCTCATTCGGTAAAACAACACAACCCTCTGAAGCTAACGGCGGCCGATTGTATGTACCACTTCGCGTACCATGCAGCCAAATACCATGCCCGGTTTTTCCATTTAAACGATCCCACGCATTAGGATAATTAATAGGGTACGCTCCAGCACCATATTTATCCGCAAGTTGATCAGGTGCAATATAGGATTGAATAAAATATACGCCCAACGGTGTTTTCAAGTCGCCTTCAGATATTTTACCGGGCCCACTTCTCCCCATAGAGACAAAAAAGTCATCAATTAACACAGGTAATTGCTGAGTATTATCGAATAAATATAAGCGCGATTTACTTAGGTCAACAACAATAGCGTACCGATAGAAAGCATCCAGTTTTGCCAGGACCATAGGTAAACTCGATTTCACAAGATCATCATTCACCGCTTGATATCGATTCTTTATTTCTGTAATAAGCAGAGATTTTTCAAGACTATAATCTAAATCGGAAGCAGGATTGTTTAAGCCTTTCACTTTAGACATTAAAACATCAGCATAAACCAGCTGTGCCAATTTAAAATCAGGCATCTCAGAAACAAGATTTTTTAATTTAGACTCCGCGCTGTTTAAATCAGAAGACTGAATATCCTGAACCGCGTCAAGCAACCGTGATTCCGGGTGCGCGCTATCAGTTGCACCTGCAGTTGCCAGGGCAATGCCGCAGACAATTGTAATGGCCGCTGAATAAAACACTGTAGATATAATAGAAAAAAAATTCATTAATTTAAACACTAATAACGTTTCGACCTGATAACTTAACTTGGTAACTTAAGTTTAGTACTTTTTAATTGTTCTTTCAGACAGTATCAACCAGTTATCTTGCTGATTATGCATATACATCTGTTTTAGAACCTTATCACTATATGAAGTTGAGCGATAATTCTGTATAAACTCAACTAGAGCATATGAGCCCTGCTCTTCTACAAAGACCCTTAACTGTTCAATTTCAACATTAACACCTTTGGTAAACTTCAGTCGACCTCGTCTGATATTTTTCCATTCAGCATACGATTTTCTGGCATCCGATGGTTTAAAGTCAATAGAATAAGATTTGATATAATGCTCAAAATCACCATCAGACCAGGCGCGTGACCAGCCTAATAGTCGTTGCTCGATATGGTTACTTATATCATGCTGAATACTGTCTGGCGCTATCGGTTTGCTAACAACTGATGCCGGCCTTTCTATAAGCACTTCTTTAATAACAATTTTTTCTACTTCTTTCTCAACTTCTCTTTCAACAATTTTCACAGGCTGATAGATGGTCTTAATAAGCTCTAGTTCAGGCATTACACTTTGTTGATTCGAGCCCAATGCTTTATCGTAAGCTTGAGTTGCCAGATATCCATACAGTTCCGATCGATTTTTTTGAGTAATCCGATAACCGGGTGAGCTAATCACAGCTTGCTCAAGCACATCTATCGCTTCATCTGTTCGGCCTGTTTTGAGCAAAACTATTGCCAGGTTATTACCCGGTTCAGGCCAGTGTTTATTACGTTTTAATAAGTCACGATAAATGGGCTCTGCTTGTGCCCACTGTTTTTGTGCAGAAAGCTGAACCGCTTTAGAAAACAATTCTTTATCATCATTAATAATTTGCAGTTCATCAACATCTGCGTCAACCACTGTTGAAAACAGGGCTAATAGCAAATATATAAATCTACAAAACACACTGGAAATCTGCTGCTGAAAATTTTTATAGTCCATAAAAAATATTAGTAATATTACTGGTTACTGTATAAGTCTATTCCAGCCAGGTTATCTGCATGCTCACGTTTTGATTTAGACGCATCTGAACGTAAGTCTTCCAGGTGTTCAAGATAGGCCTTATCAATATCGCCAGTGACATATTCACCATTAAAGCATGAGCTATCAAAACTATCGATTTTTTCATTACCCTGTTTAACTGCATGAATCAAGTCTTCTAAATCCTGATAAATTAACCAGTCCGCACCTATTTCTTTAGTGATCTCCTCAATATCTCGACCATCCGCAACAAACTCTTTAGGTGAAGGCATATCTATTCCATATACATTAGGGTACCTGACCGGAGGTGCGGCTGATGCCATATATACATTTCTGGCTCCCGCATCCCTGGCCATTTGAATTATTTGTTTTGAAGTTGTTCCTCTGACAATTGAGTCATCAACTAACAGTACATTTTTATCTTTAAATTCTAAATCAATTGCATTTAATTTCTGACGTACCGATTTTTTCCGTTGAACCTGACCAGGCATTATAAATGTACGTCCGATATATCTATTTTTAATAAATCCTTCTCGGTACTTCACACCTAAATGATAGGCTACATCCAGCGCCGAAGTTCTACTAGTATCCGGTATTGGTATCACAACATCTATATCGTGATTTGGACGATCACGTAATATTTTCTGTACCAATGTTGTACCCATTCGTAAACGGGCTTTATATACAGATATATCATCAATAATAGAGTCTGGACGTGCAAAATATACATACTCAAAAATACAAGGTGACCTTTTTGTATTTTCTGCACATTGCTTACTTGAAAAATTACCATCAATGTCAATATAAACTGCTTCGCCTGGCTCCAGATCACGCACCAGATCAAAACCAAGCGCATGTAATGCCACACTTTCAGATGCAACAATATATTCGGTCCCCGATTCAGATTCACGCTTGCCATAACAAACCGGCCGAATACCATTAGGGTCACGAAATGCCAGTACGCCTTTACCTACAATAGTAGCAACAACAGCATAACCACCAAGACAACGCTTATGAACAGCAGAAACCGCTTTAAAGATTTCTTCAGAGGTAACCTGGAGCTTATTCAAAGCCTGCAATTCATGGGCGAATATATTTAACAAAATCTCAGAGTCAGATTCCGTATTAATATGTCGCATGTCATCTTTATATAATTGCGCCTTTAATTCTTCAGCATTGGTTAAATTACCATTATGTGCCATTGCTATACCATATGGGGAATTCACATAAAAGGGCTGAGATTCAGCAGCCGAAGAACAGCCAGCTGTCGGGTAGCGCACATGGCCTATACCCATATTACCTGATAGTTGAGACATGCTGTCTGCATTAAACACATCACTCACCAGACCATTACTTTTACGTAAATGAAATTTATTGCCTTCACTGGTAACAATGCCAGCAGCATCCTGACCACGATGCTGTAATATGATTAACGCATCATATAACAACTGATTAACTGGACTTCGGCCAACAATACCGACTATACCGCACATATAAACCTCAACAGCAAATTTGCTAAATAATTAGAGTAGAATTTAAACACCTGGAAGCGCCTATATTCTGATTGTACAAAATTAATAATAGACGTCTTTAATAAGAAAAGTACTTAGCAACATCATCGGGCAAATACCCCTGCAGCCATAACGCCAACGTTTCAAATCTTTCAATTAAAATGGAAGACTGCCACCAGTCATAACTGGGTGCATTGGTTAAACCGGCCACAAAAACCAGTGCGATCACAACAACTAAGCCTAGCGAACCACCAATAACCAAACCCAACACGCGGTCTAGACCGCTTAATCCAGTTTTACTTACAAACTGACGCACTAAAAAACTAACAACCGCTCCCACCATAATAGTCAGAACAAAAAGTATACCCATTGCAGCAGCTAGCCTCATAGGGGGTGACTCAATAGATGTTAACATTGAAGCCGCTAGATTAGGCGCAAAACTAAAAGATATTGTACTGGCTGCTAACCAGGTACCTAAAGCAATAGCAATTTTTGCAAAACCCCAGACTAATCCGAGCACCAGTAAAACAGCTATTATGGTAACTATCCCAAAATCAACAAGGGTCATTCCTTATTTCCTGCATTCATATTCGTAATATCAAATTGTCTCATGGATGCTGTACTAACATACCTTTCATTTTTTCTTTTTTACTTAACTCGATCTTAATCTTCTCTAATTGTTGCTTATCCAGTTCTGGACCAATTCTTACCCGGTAAGTCGTTCTATTTGGTTTTTTTAATACATCAACATAACTGGCATAGCCTTTTGCTCTAAGCTTATCGCGCATTGCCTCTGCATTAGCCTCTTTGGAAAAGCTGCCTAACTGCAATGCCCATGCGTGCACAGATGACTCTTCAGATTTTATACGTTTATTGATAGTAGACTCAGAGTCAGGCGATTCCATATAACCAGCTATCGGCTTGAACTCTGGCTTATCCGGTATTTCCACATCTTGACTATAACGCGATTTATGCCCGGCACCATCCAGCCATTCGGGCACTAAGATAACCAGAATAGCCGCTAAAACAATAGCCCCGATAATACGCTTACGTAGTTTTCTATCCAATCCTGTTCCAGACATTAGTTGTCATTATTGTGCTCAAAATAAGCAGTGGCTTCAGAAACCGTATAAAACGAACCAAACACAATTATTCGGTCATTTTCAGATGCCAAAGTTCGCGCTTTAATACACGCTTCAGTCACGCTTTCACAAACCGAGAGTTTAACATCAGTATGCGCACCACGCACCGCTTGAGCCAAGTTTTTTGATGACATTGCTCGACCCGTTGGGAGGTCACTGACCAACCAATGATCAATATCAGCCTTAATGGCCTCAAGCACTTTATCTACGGCCTTATCTGCAAGCATGGCAACCACTGCAATGGTATTACCCTTTACAGGATTGTCAGCTAATGTATTACTTAACATTCTGGCTGACTGCTCATTATGCGCCACATCCACAATAACATCAGGGCTATCACTGATTTTCTGGAACCGTCCTGCAAGACTCACTTTCTGCAATCCTGCTGCTATATTTACAGGATCAAGCTTTCCCCCAAGCCCCAGCTGGGAGATAGCTATTATTGCCGCTGAGGCATTCTGCAACTGAAAACTTCCCTTTAAGGTCGGCATAGGTAAATCCGAATAATGAAGGTTTCGCGCCTTTAATTGCCAACGGTTACTGGAGACACTTTGATACAAATAGTCTTTACCTAAAACAATCAATTTTACTTTATGCTCTTTAGCGTAATTCACTAAGGATTCCGGTGCTTTAAATATGCTCACCACCGACGGTTTATTAGCCCGCATAACACCAGCTTTTTCTCTGGCAATAATCTCCACATCATCACCTAACCAGTCAACATGATCGATATCAATACTGGTTATAACTGACACATCTGCATCTATAATATTTACAGCATCTAAACGCCCGCCTAAGCCAACCTCAAGAACAGCTACACTCACCTGAAATTTTTTAAAAATAACTAATGCTGCAAGTGTACCAAACTCAAAATATGTAAGTGCAACATCACCTCTGGCCTGATCAATTACATTAAATGCTTCACACAATTCCTCATCAGAAACAGGTTTCTGGTTAATTTTAATTCGCTCGTTATATTTAAACAGATGGGGAGAGGTATAACTGCCAACAGACAGATTAGATTGATTTAAAATCGATTCAATGAACGCGACAGTAGAACCTTTACCATTAGTTCCTGCAACTGTAATTACCGGGCAGAAAAAATCGGCTGAAAAATTCAAGCGTTTGTATACTTGAGAAACACGATCAAGCCCCAGATCTATTTCTTTAGGATTAAGACTCTCTTGCCAGGTGAGCCAGTCTTGGAGTTTTTTATATCGCATATTTTTTGCCGCAAAGAAACGAGTACACTAATTTTTTAGCTATTTCTCAGTCTCAGCGTAGCAAATACCTATGCCGCGGGTTTGTTCTGCATCATACTTAACAGACTAGCTATCTTATCTCGCATATCACGACGATCAATGATCATATCAATTGCACCGTGCTCTAATAAAAATTCACTACGCTGAAAACCTTCGGGCAATGTTTCACGCACAGTTTGCTCAATAACACGTGGGCCAGCAAAACCAATTAATGCATTGGGCTCACCAATATTTAAATCACCTAACATGGCTAAACTAGCCGATACACCACCCATAGTAGGGTCAGTCATAATAGATATAAAAGGAATACCACGTTGTGACATTTTCTGTAACACTGCAGATGTTTTAGACATCTGCATCAGTGAAAACAGAGATTCCTGCATTCGCGCTCCACCCGATGCAGAGAAACAAACCAGAGGTATTTCATTTTCGAGACAAACATTGGCAGCTCTCACAAACTTTTCGCCAACCACAGAGCCCATAGAGCCCCCCATAAATTTAAACTCAAATGCAGCGGCAACTAGCGGAATATTTTTTACCTGGCCTTTAATAGTAATTAAAACATCATTCTCATTAGTCGCTTTTTGAGCACCAACAATTCGGTCTTTATATTTCTTGCTGTCTTTAAACTTTAAGATATCAACCGGTTTTAGATTAGCCGCTATTTCTTCTCTTGGCTCGTCATCAAGAAAATTTTCAAGTCGTCTGCGTGCATTCATGCGCATATGATGGTGACACTTAGGACACACATCATGATTACGCTCTAACTCTGCACGGTATAAGACAGCATTACATGAATTACACTTTGTCCACAGGCCTTCAGGCACAGAACCCTTTTTGTCTGCATCATTCGCTTCAGTGCGAATACGCGATGGCATTAACTTTTCAAACCAGTTCATTGTATTACCTTTACATTTGCAGTTTCGCATAAAAGCGAACTTATACAGCTGTACCGCTCATATCATCCATCATCGCGGCAACAGTAATTCCATTTACATTTAACAGCACCTACAGTTAATTATTTATCCATTGCTTCACGCATCGACGACAATAACGCGCAAACTTGTTTAGAAATTTCTTTTGGATCATCTTCATTTTCAGCAACACGATTAACGATTGCGCTACCGACCACAACAGCATCGGCAACAGCTGCTACCTGTGCTGCAGACTCCGCATCACGAATACCAAAACCAACACCAACGGGTATTGATGTGTGACTGCGAATTTGATCAACTTTTTTAACAACTGACTCCACATCTAAATTAGCAGAACCCGTAACTCCTTTTAGAGATACATAATATACAAACCCGCTTGCCTGATCACATATAAGCTGCATGCGTTCATCAGTACTCGTGGGCGCCAATAAAAAGATCATATCAATTTGATTAGCTTTTAATTCTTTAATTAAATCCGCACCTTCTTCCGGTGGCAAGTCAACCAGTATTAAACCATCTACTCCAGCGCTTCCCGCAGCCTGAGCAAATTTTTCATAACCCATGACTTCAACAGGGTTGGTATAACCCATTAACACTATAGGTGTTTGAGCATCTTTCTCGCGAAATTCTTTCACCATTCCCAATACATCGGTCAGGCTAACATTATGTTTTAACGCACGCTCACAGGCCAGCTGAATCACCGGGCCTTCAGCCATAGGATCTGAAAATGGAATACCCAGTTCCAGCACGCTAGCACCTGCTTTCACCATATCATGCATCAGGTTTACGGTAACCGAGGGATGTGGGTCACCAGCAGTTATAAAGGGTACAAGGGCAGTTATATTTGCCGCTTTTAAAGTAGCGAAACTTGCAGCTAAACGACTCACAGTTCTATGCCCTCAATCTCTGCAATGGTATTTATATCTTTATCACCACGACCAGAAAGATTAATAATAATAATTTGATCCTTATCCATTGTCTTTGCAAGTTTAGCACCGTATGCCAGTGCATGGCTTGATTCTAATGCGGGAATAATACCTTCTGTTAACGTCACTTCATGAAAAGCAGCCAGCGCTTCTTTATCTGTTATCGCAACATAATTGGCACGACCACAATCTTTTAACCAGGCGTGTTCTGGCCCAACACCTGGATAATCCAGCCCCGCTGAAACGCAATGTGTTTCTATAATCTGACCATTATTATCTTCCATTAAATAAGTTCGGTTGCCATGTAAGACACCGGGAGTGCCGGCACATAATGGCGCAGCATGGTTAGGTGTATCTACGCCATCACCTCCACCTTCAACACCATATAATTTTACACCTTCATCACCTAAAAACGGATGAAATAAACCGATTGCATTCGATCCACCACCCACACATGCAACCAGCGCATCAGGTAAACGACCCGCTTTTTCAAGAATTTGACGTTTTGCTTCACGACCGATTATAGTTTGAAAATCACGAACCATAGCAGGGTAAGGATGCGGTCCCGCAACTGTACCAATAATATAAAATGTATTATCAATATTAGTTACCCAGTCACGCATGGCTTCATTTAAAGCATCTTTTAATGTTTTAGAACCAGAAGTAACGGGTACAACCTTAGCACCCAATAATTTCATGCGATAAACATTAGGCGCTTGACGCTTAACATCTTCTTCGCCCATATAAACGATACACTCCATGCCAAAACGCGCAGCAACAGTAGCCGATGCAACTCCATGTTGACCTGCTCCGGTTTCTGCAATTATGCGCGATTTACCCATATACTTAGCCAGTAAGCCCTGGCCTATGGTGTTATTTATTTTGTGTGCACCCGTGTGATTCAGGTCTTCACGCTTTAAATATATCTGTGCGCCGCCAAGCTCATTTGACCAACGTTCTGCATGGTATAAAGGGCTAGGTCTGCCAACATAATCAGCAAGGTCTTTATCAAAAGCCGCCTGGAAGTCCGGATCGTTTTTTACTTTTTCATAGGCCTGACGTAACTCTTCTATTGGCTCCATCAAGGTTTCAGCTACAAACTTGCCGCCATACACACCAAAATGCCCACGCTCATCAGGCATGGAATAATAATCTTTACAAATATCTTCACTCATCTTGTTACTCACAATCGACTCGCTTAACTTCGCTCATCAAGCTCGCCATTAAATGTTTATCTTTTATTCCTGGTGCAGATTCTACTCCAGAGCTTAAATCGACCGCATAGGGTCTAATTTGTTCAATTGCCTCAGCCACATTTTCAGGCTTTAGACCGCCTGCTAAAATAATATTTCTACGTAGCGCTTCAGGAATGGCTGACCAGTCAAAGATCTCACCTGTACCTCCGACTTTTCCTGCACCATGACTATCCAGCAAAATACTACGGGCATTAGCATATTGGTCAAACAAAGCACCGATATCATCTTCACCCTTAATACCCAGAGCCTTTATATATGGCTTGCCAAACAACTCACAGAAGCCAGCGGGCTCAGTACCATGAAATTGCAATAAATCAATATCGACTTCTGCCAGCACTTGCTTTACCTGAGCTTCATTAGGGTTTAAAAAAAGCCCAACGGTCGTTACGAACCCCGGCAAACTTTTACAGATAACCTGTGCCTGCTGACTATGAATATTCCGTGGACTTTTCGCGCAGAATACCAGCCCCAGCGCATCTACGCCTAATCGGGCTGCTTCTATTCCATCTTCAACGCGGGTAATACCGCAGATTTTAACGCGAGTTCTTGGGTTCAAGGGTCTAGGATCATGTAAAAAACGGCATTTTAACAGAAAATAGCAACCATTTTACGAAACATCTCCCATTAATTATGCATTTACACTGTTAATATTTTGGCTCCCTAAAACATAACTGATAACCACCATGTTTTTAATCAGACAGCTTTGCATTAGTACACTATTCTTTGTTTATTTTACTCCGGCTTATTCAGCAGACGTATATTATGGGTTCCGTTTTGGTATGACACAGTTTGACAGCGATATCAGCGCCACAACGGGAACATCCAGACTAGAAGAAAATGACTTTGGTTATAAATTTTATATGGGTAGCCCTTTCAGTGAAAGCACAGCCATCGAGCTGTTTTATACTGATTACGGTGAAGTTACTTTGGGAGGCCATGCTGGAGACACGTTTATTAAAAACGGGACCAGCTTCAGCTTTCTGAATAACGACTCGGAACTGTCATCGGGACTGAGCAGCTTAGGTATAAATGGTGTCTACAAATATTCACTTGGCAAAACACAATCACTGATTGGCAAACTCGGCTTAGTAGGCTGGAAATATAACTTTAAAATTCAAAGTCCGGCGGACAACATCTCAAATTCTGAAAACAACTATGATGTTTACTGGAATATTGGGTTCCAGCAAAATCTGGGAAAAAACCTTTCACTGCTTTTTGATTATGAAATGCTTGAAACAGACGATCTGGACTTAAGTGCTTTAGGCTTTGCTATCCAGATTAATTTTTAATTACGACTCGACACAATCTAAACTAGCTTCAAATAAAAGCAGGCATATTAATCAAAGGAGTCACTCCTGTTTCTTCAGGATAACTAACTTTTACCAAATATAAACCTGCCGCTGGCGCAGTAGGCCCAGCCTGATTGCGATCTTTGCACCTTATCAAATCAGCCATCCAGGTATCCGGCATCACTTCTTGTCCAATCATAATTAACGAACCAACTATATTTCTCACCATATGATGTAAAAAGGCATTTGCCTCAATATCAATATAGATGTAGTCCCCGTCACGACTCACCTTTATCCAGTGAACATTACGCATGGCATGCTCAGCCTGACAGGCTGAAGATCGAAATGAGGTAAAATCCTGCTCTCCTAATAATGCCTGCGCAGCCTGATGCATCGCTTCTACATTAAAAACACCATGTTTCCAGGTTACTTTTTTACTTAAAACAGCGGGGCGCGCCAGGCGATTCAAAATAATATAACGATACTGTCGAGCTGTAGCACTAAAACGCGCACTAAAATCATCCGCCACAGTTTTTGCCCAGACTGAGGCCACATCATCCGGCAAATGGGTGTTTACCCCAAGAACCCACGCTTTTTCCTGTCGAGGCGAATCACATTCAAAGTGCACAACCTGCCCAGTCGCGTGTACACCCGTATCTGTACGCCCGGCACAAACTACCTGTACTGGTTGATTCGCTACATTAGATATGGCTTTTTCAACACATTCCTGCACTGTGCGAGTTCCGTGCTTTTGCATTTGCCAGCCCGAAAACTCACTACCGTTGTATTCTATGCCTAGTGCTATTTTCATAATTTCTGTTCTCTATGACTGCACCCTGTTACGGCACATTACCATCGGGGTTAGACCGCCGCTTTTTGGCTCTCTGCCCCCTTAACCCACACTACAGGGGTCAGAGTTGTAAAAAGCCAGGTCTGACCCCGAGAGAAGGAATCTGACAGACAATAAAAAAACGGCACCGATATAAACCGATGCCGTTTTGTTTTCTTAACAACCGATCAACTAACTAGCCTTTTGTAACAACTCTTCGGCTTGCTGTTGTTGTTCGTCATTACCTTCGGCTTTGACTTCTTCGAGTATGCTACGTGCGCCATCATTATCACCCATATCGATATACGCCTTAGCCAGATCAAGCTTGGTGCTTACTTCATCTACATCTTCAGATAATTCAGAAATATCAAACTCACTGTCGTCATCCGAAATATCCATATCAGTAGATACTTCAGTATCGTCTAAGCTCACCTCTCCCAGATCAACTTCATCTAGATCAGTATCACCCAGATCCATATCACCCAGGTCTAGCTCTTCCCCGTCAATTTCAATTTCACCAATATCGGAATCCAGATCTGCGTCCAGTGTCATTTCAGATGATTCTTCAAGATCTTCACCTAAGTCAAGATCCGCATCCAGGCTTATTTCACCCGCATCATCTGAATCAGACTCTGATTCTTCAAAACCTAAATCTGCCGCATCGAAGTCCAGCGAAAAGTCATCATCAATATCCATATCTGATGATTCAGCCACTTCTTCAATAGAGTCTTCAATATCTGAAACATCATCCATATCACCAAGCTCACCGAGATCAAACTCCAGTTCACTACTGGTATCATCTTCTAGTGGAGATTCATCAAGTTCTTCAATATCGCTAGCCAAATCTTCCAGATCACCTGCCAGATCTAACTCATCTTCAGCCGACTCTATCTCATCAAGTTCCGCGGGTGCTGATATAACCTGAGTGTTTCCTGAATCATCACCCAGATCACCCAACTCAACATCATCTAGTTCAACATCATCCAGCCCCAGATCAAAATCACCTGATGTTTCTTCTCCAGCATCCAGCTCAAGGTCAGTTGTTTGTGGTTTATCAGGTAGCAATGCCTCAGCATCAAAGTCACTCAAAGCCACATCAGATCCTGAGAACAAGGGACTTTCAGGGCAAAGCTCCATACCCATAGCAATTACACGATCCCAATATGACTTATCATCACCTTTACGCGTTTTCACGTTTTCCGCTAACTGCTCAAACCCTGTAGCATTTTTAGCTGCGTAATGAGTTTCCAGCAATTTCATGCGGTAGTCATCACGCTCTGGATTCTCATCTATCGCATTATTTAATAAGTCCTCCGCCTGCTGATAAATACCATAAGCCAGATACACATCTGTCTCAGCTATAACATCATCACGATCCTCTTCATCAGCTGCAGGTTCATCACCTTCTAAATTAAATACTGTATCTTCGAGACTATCACCGTCCGGCGCTTCGATTTGAGTATCACCAAGCCCTAACTCATTTTCCGTTGGCTCTGCAAGCATCTCAGCCGTTGAATTCATATCAACCGCTTCAGTCTTTACTGTTGCCTCATCCATACCCGCATCTAATTCATCATCAAGACCAGACAAGTCAGATGGATTATCCATTGCCGATGCCCACTCGTCTTCTTCTTCCGCTTTATTACCACGAATACGTTTTAGCAGTAATGCAATTAACAGAAAAACAAACGCCAGACCACCACCAATCATTCCCAGTAATTTAGGGTCGTCCATCAGGCTATCAAGGAAATTTTTAGGTTTTTGCTGAGCAAACACAGGTGTTTCAATTTCCTGTACTGGCTCAACAGTAACAGCTTGAGGCTCAACTTCAGCCATTTCATCTGTTACGGTTTCATCTGCAAAAATAGCATCCTCTGCTGGGGCCTCTCCTTCAACGTCATCAACAACCTCGTCAGAAACAACATCTTCAGTTGTTTCCTCAGGGCTAGTTTCCACAACGTCGTCAAGTGGAGCGACTTCAGATGAAATATCGTCGATGGGGATTTCTTCAACCGGCTCTTCCGCCACCTGTTGACTAGACTGTAAATCCTCCTGCAACTTAGCAAGCTCACCATCATCCATTTCTATAACGCGTTGCACACGCTGCTCTAACTCGGCTAAACGTGCACGTAAATCTTCCTTTTCAAGCTTTTCCGATTCAAGCTGTTCTCTGGCCATAGCCAGATCTTGCTTTAGGTTGCTTAACTGTGCATTTGGGTCCTGATTAGAACCGGCTTGTTCACTTCCGTGCTCACTAGCACCAACAATGGATAAATGACCGTCGGCATCACGCGGCTGATCTGCCGCAGACTCACCCGTAAAAGCATCTGCCTCCATAGACGATGCAGGTGTTGCACTTGCCGCACCCTGACTATATTCACGCCATAATGCCGCATGTTCACGCGCCTGGGCGACTGCCTGCTGCCTGTCTATTTGTGTTGCTTCATCACGTTTTGGAATTCGTAGTATATAACCACGCTTAACACCATTAATATTTTCCTGAATAAACGCTTCTGGATTCTTACGTACCAGTGCCAACATCATTTGCTCTACACTGACAGAACTGTCAGGGCGCATGCGATTGGCCATGCTCCACAATGTATCATTCTGCTGAACTCTATACTCATCTGATGTAGAGGTTGCAGCGGGTAGTGACTGATATTCGTAATTAACACTTCTACCTGTATCAGATGTAATTACACCTGTTTGCACACCAGAATTTGCTTGTGCACTACCTTGAACAGTTGCGGCACTTTGTTGTTCAGAGAACACCGGCTGAGTTTGCGCCTGAGCATCAGCCGGTTCATTAAAAGGGCTATTTACATCCGCAGATGCTGGTGAGCTACTTGATAAACCACTGGTGTTATAGACAGGAGGATCGAGGAGTAAAGTATATTCTCGCAACAAATGACCCTGCGGCCAGTCGATCTCTACAAGAAAACTTAAAAATGGTTCGCGAATAGGCGTCTTAGTATAAACCTTTACATAAGGCGTACCATTTTTATCGATCATTTTAAATTTGAGCTGCTGAAGTAAATGAGGACGATCAAGGCCCGCACGACTAAAGGCATCTCTATCAGCCAGTTTTACAATAATCTGTTCGGCATCTTCAGTTGCAGCTGATAATACTGCTATTTCTGCATTAAGCTCTTGATTTAATGCTGAATTCAGCTCTAAATCACCTAACCCTAATGGATATCCGCGAACTGGCAACAATGCAGCCATCACGGCAAGGCTCAGCGTTAATTTGCGCACAGGTAGTCCCCTCACTCGATCCTATGAATATTTCCTGTAATCACTCAGCCCTCTACAGTAGGTCACCATAACCCTGACAAAAAACGCACACTTAACAATGTAAGCCTGAATTTTTAACATGATCTGATGCCCTTTTAAGACTGTCTGAGCAATTACATCTATTTCTTTTACTATTCGTTATTCTGAATTTAGGCCAAAGATACACCTATTTCCAGTTAAAAGCTAAGAAAAAACTTTAGCATGTAGACGTAACTATAGATTATAAATAGTCTTTTATCAAAATTTCTGCAA
>Ga0316204_10003579_pt1 | contig 30559 bp, 30 predicted proteins | sample 6monrhotite_MG_2_FD_205661 | JGI IMG/M metagenome (GOLD analysis project Ga0316204, IMG submission 205661) | Microbial mat bacterial communities from mineral coupon in-situ incubated in ocean water Damariscotta River, Maine, United States -... | ecosystem: Environmental > Aquatic > Marine >...
GCTTCATGGGCGGTTTTCTCATGGTTGGTATTCTGGTGGCGTTCCTTGCTGGTATCGGTGCCGCGATTTTCGACATGCCAATGTTGTCGCTGGCGGTTTCCGGCATGTTCGTACTACTGATGTCCGGCCTGATCCTGTATCAAACCAGCCAGATTGTAAATGGCGGCGAAACCAATTATATTCTCGCCACTGTCACGCTGTATGTGAGCATTTATAATTTGTTCCTCAGCCTGCTGCACATATTGGGCGCGCTGGGCGGCGGGGATGATTAATTAGCAACCCCTGATACGCAAGCACTACAAGAAGCCCCGCTAATGCGGGGCTTCTTGGTTATACGCAGCGTACAAGTTATATTGTCACTGCTGCCGATCTCTTGGTTTTCCAGCTTTAACCCTCTGACATCCCTCTAACCAAACTCCTCGCCTATTGCCGTTTGATTTTTTTGCGTTGCTGCAAACCGAGCACATCATTGACCACTCGATTTATTTTCTCGATGATATCGGGCGCTTCAATATCGATAACCTGCTCCACCACCCATTTACTGTCGGTCTGTTCCATTAGCTCTGAGATGTTTAACGCCAAATAACGGGTAAATTCATAACTGGGCTTGCCTTCTGCAAAATCACACTCGGCGTAGCTTGCCAGCCGCTGATTCATTAACCCAATAAAAGCGTCATCGTAATCACCCGCCCCCAATAATTCAGTTTGATTTTCCACGACGGATTCCACCAAATACCGGGCTGTTGCATTGATAAAATCACTACGCTCTTCTTCTTCCACCAAGCCATAAATAAGCCTGTCGGTGATATGGAGTTGGTAGATAATAAATTCACTGATCACACTGATGGTCTGGATATCCTCCTTAAAGCGATACCCCTCTTTTTCCATGTGCAGAAAGGCTTCTTTGGCGAGTTTCCAGATATTGATGCCAATAACACTGGATAAATCCTGCAACTTCTTTGGTGCATTAGAGCCGCGACGATTGCGTTCTGAACGTTTTGACTTATGCCATTTTGTTTTTAGTCTCACTGCCACGACGGATAACTCCAGAATTGCTTGACTGCCGGTGAGTGCATCACATTAAGGCACCCATAAGTTTTTTTATGATTGAGAAGGATTGAGAATAATTCCAACCAGTATAAACTATACCCAAAGCGTTTGGGATTTAAGTATTTAGTGCGCGTCATATTTTTGTTCTGGCACCAACAGTAGGTTCTTTAAGAAAGCCGAAATGACGAGTAATAGTCGGACTATTGCGAGGAATTTCAAAGCTTCCGCATCCTGCTCACGCCCCTTGCCTACATCCCTGTAGACAACGCCGCCAGGGCAAAAATAGGACAGCAATAAAACCTAAATCCTAAATGCTTTGGGTATTGAGTCTGCGTCATCGATATATTCCTGATGTATTACACGTATTATGATTAATATAAACGAGTTAACCAACACAATTCAAACCAACTGTCATATTTCAGATGCCCTGTATGCGGGCAACTACAGTCTATGCAACTTTCTGTTGAAAATGCGCGAATATTATCGCTGGGAAAACAACATTCCCTTGTCACAGGCATTAGCCAAATCAGCGGTAGCAAGCTGGCTATCCGACCGTGAGCAGTCGTGGGAAGCTTATGAGAACCTGCCTTACCAGCATTTATCGCTCGCCAGTGCTGAAATTGACCCATTTGATGCAGAAGCGATTAACCTTGCATTAAACAGTGAAGGGTATGTTTACAGCAGCGGATACGGCGTATTTGGCAAACCGCACTTTTTTCTGGGCAAGCTCGAAAACAGGGAACAAATCGGCGAGTTAACAATATACATCGCCAATGCAGAATATGCGCGTGATATGGTCGCACCACCTGCAATGAATATCGGCAACGCTATTTTTGTTCGCAAAGAGTCGTTACGCCGCTATTTATGGGAAAAAATTGAGGAATGGCGCTGGAAAAACAACCCTGACACGGCCATGGGTCGGGCGCTTGCCTGTTACCGGATACCCGACATTGAGTCGGCAAATGATATGGAAAATGCGCTGGATGCCATGTGCCAGAACGAAATCGAAAGTCTCATCCTGCATGAAACCGGAGAAGCAAAAGCAACTCATCTTCTTGGCGTACAATGGCAACAGATGATTAGCCAGGTACCACGATCAGCATTGGAGTTTAAGTTACGCGCTGTTAAAGACCATCTGGCAGATTGTTTAATCACATTACCCGCCTTGATTGAAACGGAAAACGGTGCGGCGTTGCATTTTTATTTTGCCAATTTAACGGGGATGCGCAAGGAAATTTTTCCTGAAGCGATTTCCGCTTATAACAATTGGGTCAATACGCATCAGGTCAACGGACTGCGAGATCTTTACCGGGACGGTCAATCAAAATGGTTAAACATCGCTAAAGCCATTAGTGCAGCTCACCAGACGTCACCTGACTCGATACCGGAGAACATCGATAATATTCTGGCACAGGGGCTTATCTAAGCCTGTACTTTAAGCAGGCATGAATTAAATGCACTGTTTTATTGATAGAATACCAATGATATTTTAATTTTATTTTGGAGTTACGCTATGAACGACACTGAATTTGAACTAAGCAGCGGCATAAATGCTTTTGAGTCTAAAGATTTTACCCAGGCCATGCGCCTGCTATCCCCCATTGCCGATCAGGGCAACGCAGAAGCACAGTACCGCATGGGGATGATGTTCCAAAACGGTCTAGGCCGGGTAAAAAATGATGAATATGCAAAGAAATATATGCACGCCGCCGCCGACCAGGGCCATGCTTATGCACAACACGGCCTGGGTGTTATGTACCTATATGGTGAAGGTGTGGACAAAAATGAAATTCAGGCGGTCGAGTGGTTTATCAAGGCTGCCGAGCAGGGCCTGGCTGGCTCCCAAATGACGTTAGGCATGCTATATGAAAATGGCCAGGGAGTGGAAAAAAACGAGGTGGAAGCCAAGCGCTGGTACAAACTTGCTGACGAGCAAAGTCAATCATAGAGCAACCTTATAAAACAACCTTAACGCAATCATAAACCAAAAAGAAGAGCGCCTAGATGCGCCCTGCTTTTTGATTCGCGTTGGTCAACCCTATTGGCAATTCCGTTGATTACCGATAGGCCAGTCAAAGCACATACGCGGACCAATACAGCGGTCGCCGTGCTTACTGTAAATTTTCTGGCGGCAAGGGTTTACTTGCTCACCCATTCACTAAAATTATCGGTATTTTTTTCTTCACCATCATTATAACCTGCTTCATAAGCATCGTTCAGGCGCTGCTCTTCTCTCTTGGGGTTATGTAAATAGCCGCTAGCCCATCCCACCATATACTCCCGTGAAACATTGGCTTTTTCCATTTTATCAATGGATTCATAGTACTCAGTATTCATCGCCCATCAACTCCCATCGATTATTAAAATTTATACCCGTTGTCTATCATAAAATAGTGCCTAAAATTCCGCTATAACAGAAAATTAGATTATGCTTATACTACAGCATAACCCGCGATTTGCAATGCTGGAACGAAATTTGGCCCATAAAGCTTTTTAATTGCATTACAGAGAACAATTATAGCCAAAATATTTCCGTTGTACTTAAAATGGCGATGATATTACCAATACGCCAAACGCAAAATTGCCGTTTATTAATTTAATTTATGTTAAATTAATAAACTAATTTACAGTGGCAAGCCAGCAACAATTCAGTAACCGATTTTGTTTATGCTTCCATTCACTTAACCAAGTATGGCAATAATTCAAGGCAGCTATGATTAACACTCAGGTCCCCCCCTATATTATTAATGAAGTTAAACCCATGAGCTTTATTTTCGATATCAAAGATGCGCTGACACAGGATATCTGCAAAGCAATTATCGAGCGATTCGAAGCCAATCCGGAACAACAGTACCAGGGGCGTGTGGGTCAACAGGCAACAGAAGAAGCGTCAATAAAACAATCGACTGATTTAGTGGTAAGCGATAAAGAAAACTGGAAAGATATCGACCAAATCTTTTTTCATTCAGCCGCATTGGCCGTACGCGCATTTCGCGAACAGTTCCCTTATTTTAATGGCCCATTCAAAGACGTGGGCTATAATATTCAACGCACCGTGCCTGGACAACATTACCATTGGCACATTGATGGTGGCAGCCATGCCTTTAGCCAACGCCAATTGGTTCTCATATGGTATTTAAATGATGTCATCGGACCGGGCGGCGAAACCGAATTTTCTTACCAGAAGGTAAAAGTCAAACCCGCTGAAGGAAAAATGCTATTATTCCCGCCATTCTGGACCCACGAACACCGTGGCGTCACCCTTGAAAAAGGCGTTAAATATATCGCCACCACCTGGGTGGTGTTTGCTTGAGCCATGCGCCTTCCAACCCTGTATTGTCAATACTCTCGTTAAAAAAGGTCAATAGCCATGTTATTAAAAATTCCCTCTGTGTTTGATCAGGACAAGCTGGAAAACATAACCAGCATGCTTGCCACTAGCGTATTTGCGGATGGCAAACGCTCGGCAGGTCAAGCCGCCCAAGCCGTAAAACACAACGAAGAGATGCAAGCGAATGCACAACAAACGGATTACCTCGATCAACTGGTGATGACCACACTGGCGGCCAATCAAGCCTTCAGAGACGCCGTATTACCACACCAGGTTTCCCAGCCAGTATTTGCACGTTACACGACGGGGATGCACTATGGCGACCATATTGACGACCCTATTATGGGTGGTGCCGCTGGCCGTTTTCGTACTGACGTGGCAGTAACCATCTTTTTAAATGCACCGGAGTTCTATGAGGGGGGAGAGCTATTCATTAACACTCCCTTCGGCGAGAGTTCGGTAAAACTGGCGGCCGGGGACGTGGTGGTCTACCCCGCCACCAGCATTCATCGGGTCAATGAAGTAAGCAAAGGTGAGCGATTGGTCGCGGTGTGTTGGATCCAAAGCCTGGTGCGTGATGCAGCCAAACGGGAATTACTCTACGAATTAAGCCTGGCACGCAACACCTTAATGAAAAACAATCCGGAATCGAATACCAGTCGACAAGTTGATCATAGCTATGTCAATTTAGTCCGCATGTGGAGCGATGTATAATCCAGTCATGACGATGCCAGGTGCTGCCGCTCGTCAGTGATAGGTCGAATTTCCTGGCGCACAAGACAGCTTAACGTCACCGCTAACACGATATTATTGACACATACGCTGCGCCCCCCTATGACACCTAACAACACCTCACCTGCATCGCACCTCCATCCTGGCGATGCGTCCTGTTACTCAACAATTAATATACGGCGATTGGCGGTTACTTTCCTGAGAAATTTGCTGCAACATAATCGCCGCCCATGGTTAGGAACACATACAGTTTTTGTTTGTCTGCATTACTGATTTTCTCGTTAACAAACACAACAACCCATTCAGATTTGCCGTTAAATTCTTTTTTCTCCACTGAAGCGGCACTGATGGCAGCCCAGCTCTCATCCACTTTATTTTTTTTGACAAGTGATTCAACAATTTTTTCTGCATTCTTTTTTGCCGTTGACTGGTCCACCGGCCCGTGTGAATGCCCGTCATCATGACTATGGCCATGGTCATGACCGCTTCCCGCCATTGCGCAAATGGAAAACAGACCGAGGATGATACCCAGCACCCAAGTTCTTGTTTGAATAATCTGTAATTTCATACAATAAAACTCCTTAATTTAATCGATGGAATCGTGGGTTGTTGGATTGGATTTTTGTACTGCTTCAGTTTGGCTTATTTTTGGCGTTAAATCCAGACGTTGATAGTCACCTTTGACCTTGAGAGTAATAGAAACCGGTGTCCGGGTATTATTCCTCCAGTACCAACCGTGAGTGCCTTCAAAGGACGTTGTAAGTGAGCCACTGGATTGACTGTTGGTGTTTTTGCGAAAACTCTTGAAGTAACCTGTCGTGTCACTTGCCGGCTCGCCATGGAAATCAAAGAACAGTTCCGCGCCATCCGTTTGCCATAAATATTCAAATGTCGCGCCTTGCTCAAGATAAAGCTTATATTCCCTTTCACCTCTTTCAGGGATGACAATGGTGATTAAGTCTTGCCACTGGGGTTGCTGTGGCACCGCTGGTTTTTCCGTTGTTATTTGACTGCTCTCTACAGCTTGAGAAACCAGCGTGTTGGCCGCAAACTCTTCGGGGTTACTGGTATGAGCATAACCGTGCATTTGCATGAGAAAAAGATAACCACCCACGGCGATCAGAGTATAATTGGTAATCAGGCTGAATGCCTGAAACGCGTGAGTTTTCCGCCAGGCGGCAATGAGCAACAGCATGATGGCCAGGGCGCTGATTTGCCCTAACTCGATGCCAATATTAAACGAGATAATGTTAAGCAACAGGCTGTCTTCACTTAGCGGAAGTTCCTGTAATCGAGTGGACAAACCAAAACCATGAATCAATCCCAAACCGATTATCATCAGCATCATGCTGGGTGGGTTTATACTGAGATATTTACGAAAACCATCAATGTTGGAAAAGGCGATATAACAAACACTCAGGGCAATGACCGCATCGATTAGAAAATAATTGAGCTGAATGGCATTAAAGGTTGCAAAAATCAGGGTTACACTGTGCCCAAGCGTAAACGCGGTAACGTATTTTGCAATATCACGAAAACTGGTCAGGAAAAAGATAATGCCGAAAACAAAGGCCAGGTGATCATAACCGGACAACATATGCGTGGCACCAAGCCACATATAACGAAGATTCCCACCTTCAATAACGGCAAGTTTTTCCGCCTCGGACATACCGTGCGCAGAGGCAAACTGTGAAAGCAGACCGGCGATTAGCAATCCTGCCGCCAGGTAAATAATACTGTTTATTCGTTTTGTTTTCGATAACACCCGATCGCCCTCCTGGACTGTTATGTTAATTGATTCTGCGTTTTAAAGAGCGCCAGACGATACGGTCGCAGCGCATTACCCACCCGCACAGATCTGTCCGGCTCAGTCAAGTCGATTACAAACGACCATTTTGTTCTACGGTGGTCACCCAATAAATCCCCTGACCAGCGATACCATTTATTTGGTTGCGCAGCAGATCGAGCACTAACTCAACATCACTGTCTTCAAGTAATATATCCACTTTCACCCGCGGCGTATAACCTACCACCTTGTCCCGGGCCGACAAGAACGGGTCACTTTCAACCTGTATCCCGTGCCCTTCCACATGACTAAAGGTAAAGCCTGACACCTGCTTAAGGCCGCGCAACTGGTCGGTCAAATCCTGTTGCACATTGGTGTGTATTATGAGCGTAAGATGTTTCATTTTAAATTCTCCTTGATGAGTTAAATATTACGTTTCGGCGCTATCCCCTGCCGAACGTATAACATGTATGACGACATGACAGTCAACCATATGAATCTGAATACACGCCTAGCGATATACGCAATAAAACGCACTCACTCCAGGGGAGATTGAGCATCATCAACGTCCTGCCAGGGTGAGAGTACCGGTTCAACCGACTGGGAACGCATATCATTATGCGTAATCCGCACAGTGCTACCCAATGCCAATGCATCCGGAAGCCGCAAACTAAAGTAGGCATAGCGTGACCGGATATTATTACGCCGGTAACCAACGTCGGCTTCTTTCATCACTTTTCTGTCGGGCCCCATTAACTCAACATGCAAATAGCCTGGTATCGCACCGCGCGCAGGAAGTCGTCTTACCAATCTACCGTGCAAAATCATCGTATCCCCGGCCACCTGAAGATAGGTATGAACAATGCGGGCACTGCGGGAATCAACACTTTCCAGCTTAACATTAGCCTTATTGATCGATGTCGGCGTGGTAGTACACCCAGCCAATAACAATAGCAACAACATCGGGACCACAATTGCAGCCCTTGCTTTCAGATAGTGTTCAATCATGGTTATAACACTCCCAACCAGAGGCAAAAAATACGTATAAAACCCTGCGAACATCCCGGCTATTTTATTATACCAACGGAATAAGCCACTACACACAACAGTCACTCTACAGACCTTAATCATCGGGACTATTCGCCAGCGCCCAACAGGCGCTGGCGTAATAGGTAATAGTGATCCCCCCTCAAGCTGTCTTGCCCATGCGACGCTCAGCACGCCCTTCAAACCAGGCATAGAGGGTTGGCAACAAAATGAGGGTTAGCAGCGTGGATGTCACCAATCCGCCAATCACCACAACCGCTAACGGTCGCTGCAACTCCGAACCTGGACCGGTAGCAGCCAAGAGCGGCACCAGTCCGAAACTGGCGATTAACGCCGTCATCAATACCGGTCGCAGCCGCCGCTCAGCACCTTCCTGCACCGCCTGTAACACCGTACGGCCCGATTCACGCAGTTGGTTAAAAAAACTAACCATAACCACACCATTAAGCACCGCCACGCCAAATAAGGTGATGAAACCCACCGATGCCGGTACGGAGAGATACAACCCGGAAAGATACAGGCTCACCACACCGCCAATCATGGCAAAGGGAATGTTAAGGATTATCAGCCCGGCCTGGCGTAACGAACGAAAGGTCATAAACAGCATTAGAAAGATCAGCCCAATCGCAATGGGCACCACCAGTGTCAGGCGAGCCGCCGCCCGTTGCTGATTCTCGAACTGGCCGCCGTAGGTAACGTAGTAACCCGATGGCAATGTCACTTCCTTCTCGATGGCAGCACGCACATCGCTGACAAAACCAACCACATCACGACCATCAACATTAGACTGAATCACCACCTGACGCTTGGCCGATTCCCGTGAGATAACCACCGGGCCGTCCACTTCACGAATATTGGCAAGACTGTTTAACGGGATTTTAATGCCGCCCGGTGCCTCCACCAATAGCGCGCCAATCGCCATTGGTGAGGTACGTGCCTGTTCCGGATAACGCAACAACACGCCAACCCGCTGGCTCTCTTCGATCACTTCGGTCACCACCTGACCGCCCACCGCCACTTCCACCAGACGGTTTATGGTTTCAATGTTTATGCCAAAGCGAGCAATCGCGTCAGGACGTATCTCTATTTGCAGATACACCTGACCGGAAAGCTGTTCGCGAAACACGTCCACTGCGCCGGGAACACCATTGACCAGTTCCTCAATTTGCCTGGATTTGGCCTCTAAGACGGCCAGATCATCGCCGTAGAGCTTAATCGCCATAGCAGCACGTACGCCGGTGAGCATCTCTGACACCCGCATATCGATAGGCTGGGTAAAGGCGAAATCGATGCCGACAAAACCCTCCAGGATTTCACGCAACTGCATCTGAAACGTCTCCAACCCTACGGTCCATTCCTCCCTGGGTTTGGTGATAAGAAAATTGTCAGTCTGGTTTAAGTCCATCGGGTCCATACGCAATTCATCGGCACCGGTGCGGGATACTACACCGATGACTTCAGGCAGCGCCATCATCGCTTTTTGATAAGGCTCATCCAGTGCCAGCGAATGCTCCAGCGATATACTGGGCAGCTTTTCGATGATAACCACGGTGGTCCCTTCATCCATAATGGGCATAAACTCTTTGCCTATCATGGGGAACAACACCACTGCCCCCGCCAGTGCAACCACTGCACCGCTAATCGCAACGCCGCGTCGGCGTAATGCCCAACGCATTATTGGCAAATAAATGCCTTTCAGCACCTTGAGCAAGCGTCCATCATCTTCGCTACCGCCACGCATCAGAAAACTGGCCAATACCGGAATCACCGTGAGTGACAGCACCAGAGAACCAATCAGGGCAAAGCTAATGGTGACGGCCAGGGGCGTGAACATCTTGCCTTCCAGGCCGGTTAGACTAAACAATGGCAGAAACACAATAATGATGATTAAAATGCCGGAAATTACCGGCGTGGCCACCTCGATAACGGCGCGATACACAATATGCAAACGGCTGACGCCAGGCGGCGCATGGCTAAGGCGGGTATGTATATTTTCAACCACCACCACCGCGGCATCCACCAGGATACCGATGGCAATGGCCAGCCCACCTAATGACATCAGGTTGGCACTGACGTCGAAAAGCCGCATCATGATAAAGGTAAACAACACCGATAGTGGTAAAATTAACGCAACCGTTAACGCACTACGCAAATTCCCCAACATCACCAATAGCACAATCAGCACCAGAATTACCGCTTCACCCAGTGCTTTTTCCACTGTCCAGACGGATTTGTTAACCAATTCGGTACGATCGTAAAACGACTCAATGGTTACGCCTGCCGGTAGGGCGGGTTTTAATGCCTCCAATGCCCGCTTGGCACCTTCAATGGTGGTACGGCTATTAGCGCCCCGACGCAGTAACACCAGGCCGGTCACCACCTCCCCTTCGCCATCGGCAGTCACCGCACCATAGCGGGTCATGGAGTTAACTCGCACTTCAGCGACATCACTAATATGAACCGGAATGCCGCCTTGACTGCTAACGGTAATATTGCGAATATCATCCATGGACTGCAACTGACCAACCGTTCTCACCAACAACACTTCGTTGTTACGATTAATCCGGTCACCTCCGGCGTTGCGGTTATTGGCTTTTAGCACAGCTTCCAGTTCATCAATACCCAGTCCGTAAGATGACAGTGCAACGGGATCCGCCACCACTTCATAAACCTTCACCTCACCACCCAGTGAATTAACCTCGGCCACCCCGTCAACACCCCGCAAACGAGGCCGAATAACCCAGTCCTGAATGCGACGCAGTTCCTGGTTGCTAACCCCATCACCCGTCACACGGTACATGTAACCTTCACCCAGTGGGGTTGTAATCGGTCCCAACCCACCTTCCACCCCGTCGGGTAAATCGTTCCACACCTGGTTCAGGCGTTCAGTGACCTGCTGGCGAGCCCAGTAAATATCGGTGCCATCTTCAAAATCAATAACGATAATACTTAAGGCATACTTTGTGGTGGAGCGCAGCACAGTCTGGCGTGGCAACCCCTGCATTTCCACCTCGATGGGAAAGGTAATGCGGCTTTCAACTTCGGTGGGCGACAACCCCGGAGCCTTCACGATCACCTGCACCTGTGGAGAGGATATCTCTGGAAACGCATCTATAGGCAGCGTATTAAACGCCCAGACCCCGGCACCAGACAACCCTAACATCAGCAACAGGGTCATGAGCCGCTGGACCAGCGCAAAACGAATCAGTGCATTAATCATTGACTACTCGCCTCCCTGGTATTGCCAGTGAGATTTGAGCTCGGCAACGCCGCTACTAACCACCTCAGTTCCGGCATCAACACCCGACTCGATTCGCACCCAGTCACTGCCTGCCTGACTGGTCTTAACCTTCACCGGTTCATAACGGCGCGGACCGGTTACCACGAAAACATAATTATCATTGCCACTGCGAAACACTGCGCCTGCGGGTACCATTAATCCAGTTTGTGCCTCACCTTTCAACTCGGCCCGCACATACATGCCAGGGCGTAATAAACCCTGCTGATTATCAATGACCACGCGCCCTGCGAGAGTTTGACTATCCACATCCACCTCACCGCTAAGGGCCTCAAGCCGACCACCGAAATTCAACGATGGATAAGCGCTAACACGAATACTGGCAATCGAGCCTAATGCCACATCACCGATGCGGGCCACTGGAATGCGCACATCCGCCCACACCACACTAAGATCAGCCAGGCGAAATGCTGTTTCACCCGCCGCCAGCATTTGGCCGCTCTCCGCCGCCACGGCCAGCAACACACCGTCAGCGGGACTGAGCAAAGGATAATCGGCGATATTATCCGGATGCTGCGCGAGGCGTTTTATTTGTGAGGCACTCATTCCAGCCAGCGTCAACGCACGGCGACGCTGGTCCAATACCGCGTGAGCCGTTTTGTATTGGCTATCGGCCTCCAGCAAACGGCTTTGCGCCACAACACCATCTTCACGCAAACCCTTAATGCGCTGCCGATCTGCTTGCGCCACATCATAGCGAGCCAGGGCTTCGAGGTAATCAGCCTGCGCCTGCCCTAATGTATTACTGCGTAACCGCGCCAATACCTGGCCCTTGCGCACCATCGTTTGCTCCACCACTTTCAACTCAGTCACAAAGCCGTCCACCACCGGGGAAACCCGGAACAGACGCTGTTGATCTGCGCGCAACGTACCATTAACCACAATCGTTGCAGTAGCCTGACGGGATGCTACCGTAGCAGTACCCAGCGTTATGTTGGTCATTTGTTGCGGTGTCAGCTCCAGCGCACTCACCATCAGTGGAACGACCATTAGCACCAATACCAGTATTAAATTCAGTTTCGGTATCAATAAGGCTGACTTCACGAATAATTGCTTCATTGTTCGGTTCCTTTAAAATTAGACGATTGGGAGGCCAGCATAGAAAGTCCTGCGGCTCGGCGTAAATCTGCCGCTTCCAGCCAGGCTTCCTGCAGTAATTCCAGATAACGGGCCCGGGCGTTGAAATAGATATCAACCGCGTCCACAAGATTAAGAATCCCGACCTGCCCCGCGGCAAACCCCTTGCGGGTGAGTTGAAAAATCTCATCGGCTGGCGCCAGCACTTTAACGCGATAGTCCCGTGATTGTGCAATCAGATGCGCCAGGTGAAGATGATTAAGCCGCAAACGATTCCCCAATTGGCGTTGCAAGGCATCCACCTCAAATTGTGCTTTTAGTTTGGAAGCCTGAGCCATGTCGATATTTCCCTTACCGCGATCCCACAACGGCAGGGTCACTGCCACACCAAACGCCAGGACATCCTGGCGGCGATCTCCCAGGAATTCCCGTTCATGTGCCAGCCACACCTCCGGATCGGCGAAGCGGTTGGCTCGGGCAGTCGCCACGGCGTAACCCGCTGCCTCGACACCCTGACGAGCCGCCGTCAGTGCCGGATGTGCATCCAGGCCGGATTCCAACTCGGCTAACGCTAATAAGGCAGGCGGTTTATCCAATGCCGTTAATTCAGGTGAGGCTTCGGCCGTATTCAGTAATGTTTGAAAGTCAGACAGGGACTCACTAAATTCACCTTCAGCGGAGGCAATCAGCTGATTGGCTGATGCCCTCACCACATCCAAACGCAACCGCTCCAGGCGAGACAAATCACCCGCCTGCTCACGACGACGGCCAATACGCTGAAACTCATTAGCTGTTTCCAGGCGTTGCTGCGACAGTTTTAATAATGCGTTGTTAAGCTGAAGTCGGTGAAAAACCCGAGCGGCCTCATACTCCAGCATTAACGCCTGCTGCTGCAACTGTGCCTGGGATTGCCGCAGGCTGGCATCCGCCCGTTTGCGTTGTGCCCCTAAGCGACCACCCAGGGGTAATGGTTGACGAATACTGAGCTGAGTCAGATCCGTCCCTCCCTTGCCATCCTCTTTACCCAATGAATTACTGGCGCCTAACTCGACGGTCGGGTTTGGCCAGACATCAGCCTGACGCCGGGCACCTTCGCGAACCTTCACTTCAGCCTCCACCACTCGCTTTTCCGGCGCTTGTTGTAATACACGCTGTACTGTGGACGTTAAGGTCCAATTTTGCGTTTGTGCAAACGATTCATCGCTTCCCAGCAGTATTACAACGCCAGCGCAAGCCAATACGCCGGCACGTTCGAACATACCTTTCAACACGGCATAACTCCTCATTTTGATATGACGGCACTACCAAGTACCTGCAAAGCAGGACTTGCAGCAACCAACTAGCGAAAAAAAAATAAAGGACTACAAGCGCAAACCATCATGAACACAAAGGCCCATTGCAGTTACAGCGCTAATGATTGGAGGAGTTTTAAAGTGGTGGAGCGCGAAGTGGCGGCCTAAAAGCGATACCGCGCGTTGTGAAAGGCGATTCAATATTGAACGACCAGCGATGGCCGCTGGCTATAAATGTTACAAAAATAACCGCAAGTAAGAATATAATTGCTAAAGGGGTATTATCAAATTTAAGATTTTTAATAACAGCCTGCCCGGTCAAATCAATCTCTGTGGTGGGACCATGCACGTTATCACTTGCATTAGAAGACCAGATATGAACCTCGGGATGATGGTCATGTGCATCCAGCACCAGCGTGGGATCCAACTGATCATGATGGGCATGGGGGCTGTGGGCATGAAGCGGCATTGCCTGCACGAACAATAAAGCAAGGATACTAATAAGTACCGTCAAAGCACGATAGCGGCAATTGCGTCTACAGCGACGACTCATGGTGTTAGTAACCTAAAATAAATTCAATGAAATGAAAAAACACGAGCATTACTCAATAATATTCACTCGCAATAGACTAATTTAAACGCGACGCTAAATCAACCACTACGAACTAAAATAACAGAGAGTGACGATAATATCCCTATACCGCTCACAAAGATGTAAACGCAACACAGCCCACCACGACAACCGGTATTATTATAGGTCGGCTGATGAGCGAAATACTTTACTATTTTTAACCTTTTTACTTCTGGTAAACAACCGTGCAATGTTCATCGTGCTTTCCAAACTGACGCCATTAACAAACAATAAACCATTGATTTTGCAGGGTTCCAACACCCCACTCACCCCTAACAACCTGACTAAAACAAATAATCGATGCACAACATTTAAGTTCATGCAACTAATTCGTTATTGCATGTCTAAGCCGAGTCAACGACTCCTCCTCCACGGAAGACAGCACGCTGATTGGAAGCAAAATCATTAAAATAACAGGCGTTGATAGGACATACACCAGTACCTTGTCGCTCGTAACCCCCATCACGCATAACCAATAAGCCATGAGGCGCAACGATTTAGGCGATCACCCACAACGCCAGGCACACCTTTTTACTGAATTTAAAAGCTGAATTCTAATGCTGAATGCAAGATCAGTATACAACAAGCAACAAACAAAAAAGCTGACCTACGTCATGTCACCATGTCGGCGAATCCCATTCAATCCAGCTCATCATCACGAGCACGAACAACATTTACGTTATTAATTCTACTTTCTGACAAGCAAATTCGGTATTTAGCCACTAAAATTGCAGTATGCGTAAAAATACACAGGTTACGTTCAAGCTCATTGCACCACGGGCCGATTTAAAATAGTAGGTAATGTATGACAATATGCTGCATCTGTGTACAAACCGCATTTATACCTATTATTGCATTCGATGCTCTCCCCCTGTCATTAATTTGATATTGCCATCGGTTGGGCATATCAGGGTCATGGGATGCCGAACTGCTATCATCAAGCGAACCACCGACTGGCAATCCGACGCATCAGCCCATGCATGCCTATTGTTGAGGATACATCAATTAAATCCAATAACCAGGTTAGGTTCAATACTCTTAGCGTATGAATATTTTATTTCTTACAACGCCAGCACAACATGGTTACAACAATCCATCCGTGGCAATGGATACCAAAGCCTTAAAACATTGGCTTGCTAAACTACCAACAAGCAATGTACTGGAAACCGTGAATCGACTACGCGAAGCCATCGAAACATTTAACGAAACCCAGCTCGATGACGCTAAAAGAATCAAATTACTCGAACTCTACAAAGAAACTCTGGACCTTATCCTGTACTCTTACGACGAACTGCGTTTGCGCCAACTACCCATCCCGGATGTTCAACGCAAGTCCTTGGCTGAAGACATTATGTGGTTGTACCTGGGCCTCTCCAATGGGTATAAGACCGTGGTACTTCACAGCCATCAAAACCAGTTAATCCCTTCGCAGGATACAAAACTATTATTAGCCGTATACCGGGCAATGGAGCTTATTATCCACGCATTAATTTATGCATTTCGCTCCGCTCACCCGGTTCCCCCGCTTGCGTATCTGGAGTTAAATCAACTGTACTTATTTGCCGAACAGGATAATGCCTTAACACAGCCCGTGAAAGGAGTTACCGGTCACGCAGTCACCGCCACTATCGACGTACTGTTCAAACAATTCATGTTATTAATCGCAGCTGACCCCGCCACCATAAAATCCACTCAGCTCTATGAGCTGCACAACGCACTCGAAACATTCACCATTAATTGCACAATGCACAGTGGCTATCCGGACAAAAAATCACATCACAAATATTGGATTGACCTGATGGAAGATACCGCGCCACAGTTGGCCAACAACTCAAGCGCCACCATTGCCTCGGACACCTCTCGCACACTGGACATTTCCCCAGCCTTGTCAGATATTGACGCATGGATAACAACGCATTCCACGCCGACCATGGACTGTTTAGAGGAACACGAATCACTTTTATTAACAGAGTACCTATCATCTATTAAAAAAACCTGGGCACTGACTGAATTTCATTTGCCCGGCAATACACCGTTAACACTGGCTGTGGGTATAGGCAACATACATCACCTGCTTGGCGAAACTGGCGCGCTCCGGCAATTCACTCATCAAACGATGGCTGAAAAAAACCTTAACTTAATCAAGACCGCCGTTATACATACCAATTGGCAACTTGTTGACTCACAACGGACCACCCTAATTGTTCAAGGGAAATTCACTAATACTGACACCACCCCATCAATCGGCGACATTGTCGGCTTGTCAAGTGCGCAACCATTCGACAAGGCAGACATTATCATCGCCAGCGTCATCGCCATAACAAACTGTCAGGGCGATATGTCAACCCTGGAAGTTCAACTTATCAATAATGATCCGACCCCAATAACCTGTCGATTATTAGAAAAAGATGGCAACACCATCGACTGCATTGACGGTCTTTATTTTCAGCGTGACAACAAACTGGAAAAACCGGCATCGCTACTAACGCCAAAAACCGTCATAGAACAACAATACCGAATCAGGGTGACAGTACATGGAATAACCTATGATGTAATACCCGGCGCCAGTCTTCACCAGACAAACCAGTATATCCAGTTTCGCTTTAAAGCGGAAAAAATTGAGGGTGTCTGACACCAGTATCAGACGATATCATACGGAATTAAAACATGCCCTATATGGAATTTATTAATCCACCTGACCATCAGCCCTACACTGAGGAAACCGTATTAGCTGGACTTGCACTAAAACGTACCCGCGCAGGATATGGTGAAGAATTTACCGGCCGCCCAACAACCACTTTAATAAATACCCAGCAACATATCATAAAGCTGCGCACCGAATACCAATTACCCGCACTACAGGCGAGACGCTTTATCACCCAGGCGATTGACCAGGAGAAAAAACTTTCGGTCCATCATCCGGATAAATCATGGTTTCTTTATGACGCTCACGCAACACCTGCACAGCAGACCTCTCCGAACCAACCGGTCATTATTGGAAATATTACGCCAACCCTTATGGCGCTCGACAAAATCAACATTTCACTTTGTGATCATCAAAGTATCGACTATTTAACAAAAATAATTAAACTGTACTTGTTAATTGCCGCCCAGCACGATAAATCACTGGACCTCAGTCTGTCCAACTTTGGCATTACCGGCAACAAGCATCTTTATTATCTTGATGATGACATTTATCCACGCAATGGATTTATTGCCTTAACCGACTTTATTGCCAAACTGCTGCGCGGCGAAACCCAAGCTGACAATCAGCCAATCAAACAATTAGGTACGGTAATTCGAGACACCGTGTTACGGTACTTTAAGGATGAGCACTGGATTACCGTCATCGCCGAAGATATTAGAGCAATTTATATACCTGATGACAACGCCCCCTTGCGGCAATCACTGGTTTCATCCCTCTATTCCCAGCGCCAATTTAATTATCAGCCCCAGACCTCAGCAAAAACCCTGGCGCTTTTGGCGGATATTCACAGCAATGCACCCGCATTAGAAGCGGCGCTGACCTACCTGGAAAAGAATAACATTAACGACACGCTGGTGCTGGGGGATATTGTTGGCTACGGCCCTCACCCAATGCAGTGTATTAACCTGATAGACAACGACGCCCAACTCACTGTCATTCGCGGCAATCATGACCATGCCGTGGTGAGTGGAAACGCAGGCAATGGGGTGACATCGCTGGCAGGATGGGCAATTGACTGGACCATTGAGCAAATCGATGACTACGCCCGACGCTGGTTAGACGAGCTACCCCCCTACCTAAAAACCGACCAGTGGCTTGCGGTCCACGGTTCTCCCGTTGATAAAACGTTTTTCAATGCCTATGTCTACCCAATGACCCAAACCGAAAACCTGGATCATCTGGCAAGAAAAAACATACCCCTCTGCTTTCACGGGCACACTCATATGCAAAAAGTGTATTACCGAACCAAACACCAGGACAACACCAGCGCGGCACACCATCAAATGCTGCACGATACCCGGTGTGCGCTTATTTGCCCAGGTTCAGTAGGCCAACCCCGCGGTGGAAAACCCGGCGTGGAACTTGCCATCATTAATCTGGAAACCCTTGAATTGGAGTTCCACAGGCTCGATTATGACCTTGATACCACCGTAAATGACATGAAAAAATTCCACTTTCCAGGCGCGCTTATCGAACGCCTGCAAAATGGGCAATAAAATCACCTGCATTATCCTGCCGTTGTACTAAATAACCACCAGCCACGGCGTGCGCACAAACCATGCGCCGGACGCCCAGGGAATACGTTTCCCAGGCAACACCAGCGCATCGGTGATGTATTAAGGGCCTATGCTTACGGACACATGGAGGCAAGGTCTGGTAAAGCACCACGCAAGCCGGACCAACCCATGCCAAGGTTAGCTTTTTTTCCCGTAATCAATATAGCCAGGGCATTGGGTTTGCCGGGAATAATGGACATAAAGTGAAACGTCTTGGGTGTCGTCATCTGTACCTCCTGTATTGAATTCGTCACCGCCTCGCCACGCGTGTGGGATAATCGTTTTTCCACGCCAGCAATACCTTTACCCCTAAACATATCAACCGCGGCGGCGGCCACGGCGTCAAGGTAGCTGGTGGTGAAATAAGGCACATTATGATGCACTCCGAGCAACAGCCCGGTATTTAAATCAACCACTGCGGTGCCAATTGCATCATCCACATTTTCCACCACGCTCCTGCATACGTCATTAATGCTTGCCATCGTTTTTCTCCTGCCAAATAACGGTTAATATTAGTATCACTATTGGTGTTAATCATTCATGGCTCTCACCACAAAAGTGTATTTATAGACGCTTTACTTACCGTAATACTGCGCCTTACGGGCATATTTTTTCGACAAAGCCTAAGGGACTGCAAGATCAAGCGCCACTATTTCCTCCGCCGCTTTATTTGCATGCGCCAGTGACAAACCCAAGTTAGTGGTTGCATCCGTAAACACCGTTAACAACAGGTTGCTGCCCGCGTGCATAACAAACACATTGCCGCCGTCACTTTCAATCAGTACATTTTTTGTTTTTCCATTGGTTGCTTTGCCACTACTACACTCTTTTACAACGTTATCGCTGAGCGCGAGCAATGCACTGCTCATTGCTGAAAACCGGTGTTGATCAAGACCCACCTTCAACTTGGAGGCCCACGCCATACCATCAGCACTGCTCACCATAAGCCCGACAATACCGTCACAGGACGCCATAAATTCGCTCAATATTTTCAGCAACCCTGCTTCAACAACTTTCGAAACACCATCTGTTTGTAACGAGCTTTTATCGCTCATTTCATTAATGAATTCCGACACGGCTCTCATAACTCCCCCGGTTGCGCATCCAATACCGCCAGTAATGCGTACACTAATATTTTTACATCAGGTTCACGGCGACCATCTATTTCGAAAACCGGGTAAATTTGTCCACGCTGCAGTAATCGCTGTTGATATTCTTCAATACTTGCCTGATCGGCAATTCCCATTCGGGTTATGCCAATCACTACCCCGGTCTCATTGATAAAATCACCAAAATGATCGAGGTAACGCTCCATTTGCTCAATGGGCTTTTGGTGATCATTATTGATGAGCAACACCAGACCGATTCCCCCTTGAGTGAGGATATTCCACATAAAATTGAATCGCTCCTGCCCGGGGGTGCCATACAGGTGTACCCGTTTACCATCGTCCAGTTGTATGTAGCTGTAATCCATTGCCACTGTTGTGGTTTGCTTAAGACTCGCCTCTTCACCGGTGCAACTAACATCAGTACAAACCGGTGGCTCGTCACTGATGGAGGCTATGGCAGTGGTTTTGCCTGCCCCCATTGGCCCGGTAAATATAATTTTGGTTAATGATCCACTCATGCTTATCGACCCGAAACTAAAAAGTAAACCCTAACCGTCTCGCCAGCTTGCTAAACAGAGACTTCGACGATGACAGGGGATTAAGGGCAGGTTTAACCTCATTATGCACCGCCGATACCGGTTCAGATCGGGTTTCGCCGACGATATCAATCAAACCAACTGCATAGGCCGCATTGTAAAAATTAATTATCTCTACCTCAGGCACTTTCAATGCCGCGACTAATTTATTCAACGAAATGGCATGGCGCGCCAATATCGCCGCAATTTTAAAATAGGCCGGTTTAAAATCATGACGGGTAAACCCAGGCCAGGCTTTTAATTTAACGGCTGAATCCATACTGTGCCCCTGCAGTATTTCGCCCGTTGAACAACACACGCCGGCTTTCCACAAACACGCATCCAGGGCTGAGACAACACACTCGCCAATCTTTTCCTCAAAGTCCGTTGCACTGATCTCGGAAATCACAAACGTACTGGGGCTTAATTTTAACAATCGATCCAGTCCACCATGATCTTTTTCAACCGCAGCCACGGTGCCATTAACCCCGTTGATATAAAGTGCTGCAGTATCAGTCCGGCTTCGCAGTTCCAACACCTGTTTTTGTTGCTTGGCTTGGTACAAAACCGTAAACAATGTGCCCGTTGGGCTAGGCGCTGGAACGGTATGCGCTTTTTCTGCCTGCGCGACAATAGAATGCACCGAGCTTGACTGTAATCGTTGATAGACTTTTTCGAGCAGTTCCTTTAATGACGAGACCCGCATTGGTTTTGCCATGGCCACGGTGTTTTTTGCTGAGAATTTGCCGGACCCCAGCAACAGCTTAAGCTGGTTTTCATTGGTGCGAGACAAGTGCGCTTTGCCTTTATCCGAATCCACGTCAATCACGACAAGCTGACTGATCACGCTATTTTTAGCCAGCAATTGGTAGTTCACGCCATCAACTGACAGCAACCCAACCGCCACACGCAATACTTTACGATCCAACTCATCCAGCCCTACAACGGATATTGCTAAATTACCTTCTGTTTTCACTGGCGCTCAATTCCTGGCGATGATATGTGCTACTGCGATGCTGGAAAGCATTTAATCAAAGGCGACACAACTCACCGCGAATAAAATGTACCAACAATCATTAATCAACAATCATTAATTACTCTGACTATCTGCCGCATTCGGACATCGTTAATCTATCTGGATATCAGTAGATTTTACGGCTACTCGCACCCGTTTCTTTAGGCACAAAGTGTTAACCATGTCCTAAAACAACAATAAAGCCTTATTTTTTAACGCTGATTGATATCGGAAAGTGTTCTAAAGGACAGGTACTTGAAAACAAAGTCATCTACATTGAGAATCTGTCAACGCTGCATTTTTCCGGTAATTAAATTCATTGTTGTTGCCCCTGGCGGATTACCAAATCGCTCAATTTAGTGATTTATGGGAAGTACGAACGGTGTGCGGCAAGGCAAGGCTTAACACTGAAGCCTTGCCAGACAAGGTCGTCAAACAATATTGTGATATGTTGAGAAAATCTCAACAACGTTATGCAATGAAACTGTGGGGGATCGTACGAAATGATAGCGTGCGAATTGATACTGTGAAAATTGCGAGACAGTTAAGTGATTGCTAAAACACCCGAAACAAAACAAACGTTCGGGTGTTTTAAGCCCCCAGTTTGAGTCAAGGCCTAAGTCATCAACGTAAGCCCAAGGTTATACCCTGATGTAGATCACGGCGGACACACTGGTTATTTTTAGTACCCGCCTTTACGACGACTCTCGGGAAGACCACCAATGCGCGCCGCCTGTTTAGATGGATTTCCCGGAAATAATGTATACAGAAACTTACTGTCAACCTTGGCGTCGGGGAGTGCCGCTGTCATCGCTTTAACAATGGCGCGATTATTAGGCTGATTAGCACCGTTATTAATAAACTCATCGCGCAAAAAATTAACCAACGCCCAGTGTTCGTGCGTTAGCTCAATACCTTCATCTGCGGCAATAACAGCAGCCACATCTTCATTCCAGTCCTCGATGTTAGCCAGGTAACCGTTGCCATCAGTATCTACCGGTTTACCATTTACTTCGATCGTCATCATACCCTCCTTACTTTGTTGCTATTTTATAACTTAATGTATAACTTAATGTATAACTTAAGTGCCACTTAAACGTTACTTATCGGATGCCTATGCATTAATTATTTATAGCCTAACGTAAAATAACGTCAATGCTCAAGAACACATTATCGAAATCGGCATGACCACTACCCCATGGTCTCCCCAATTTCATTAATATCCTTATGGGGTAAAAATATACCACAGCCCATTGCTCCATGAGAGCCCAACCCCCGGTGTTGCAGCACAATGGACTCTTCAAACTTAAGGTCTGCAAGCATCAGGCTGCGTGGTCTTAGCGGGCCTAGCGGTGTCAGTATTACCGTTTCCTTGCCACATAACATTTTGCGGGGATGAACGTTCATGGCTTTAAATTCGATGAGCGCAGCCTCTAAAAACTGCATTTCACTCAGCCCCTGATCAAGAACAATATACCGCGAAAACAATGTGCTGGTCGCGTTAAGCGAGCGCTGTGTTAGTTTGGTTATGGTTAGCGTGTTATCATCCACTTGCAGGGTTTTTCCGATCAACCCGGCAGCATCGTCTACTCGGTGTTTTGGCAATCGCAACGTTAGTTTGGTACGTCGCGATGGATATAACAATTGATCAGGGCCATCTGGCCTGAACCAGCCATTACCGGACTCCGCCACGTGTATGGTCTGCATTGCGGCCCGAGGTTCATCGGCAAACCAGCTTAACTCTGACTGTATCGCTTGAGACAATGCATAAGCATGGTCAACAGGTAATGCTCGGCAACTAATATTGAATACCAGGTCAACCACGTCATCCGGCACGACATTTAGCTTATCGGTATTTTCCTTTTCTTCCCAATACATAAGCAGTACTCTAATTGGTCTATCCTGGTATCGAGACCTTACTGACCGGGCAATGAAGCCCAGATAGCGTCGCGATCCACCCACCAGTCTTCCTGAACCAGCACATCGATAATATTGCGGAGCCGGGGTAAAAACAATTCCGAATCACTTAGCTGTAATTTTTCAAACCAGTAGTCAAACTGCTGCTGGTTTTCCACATCACTGTGTCGGCGCGCCACGGTGGCTATCAGGTTGTTAACATAAAACGCCAGGTCATCATGTTGCCTGCCTTCCGTTCGGGTATCGACAATATATTTTGCCACGACCGCTGCCACTGCAGCGCCATCGGAATCATCCGGTGTTTCATCCACAATATGGTTTAGCATTAACACGGTTAATTCAGGATCAATGGGGAACGTTACACCTAACCACACACCCTGCCCCAGCGCCGCCAGCGACAGTGACTGCTCGGCCATGAACATAACATTACAGGCCTTCACCGCACCTTCCCAGTCCTGCTGATCCCGAAACGTATCAAATGCCATGCGTGCCTGCTCAAACGCTTCTTCGCCGCGAGTTAAGTCAACCAGTGTACCGCCAATCTTCGTTTGTAGTTCGGCCCGAATACCGGGGGCGACATCGGCCGGCAGGTTGCTGAGTTCCTGTTGCGCCAGCGCTAATTGTTGCTTGATTTTTTCCAGTGAAACTTCAGCATCATCAGCGCTATCAGCATTCATTATACTTTTGTCTTCTTTAATATATTTCATTGCAGTATTATATTGATGATATTTATGATGTTAATGTGGATTTCTGGTTGTTTTTTGCTAAAAATCGTCTTCTGTTTTGTATATTTTTGGCCCCATTATAGAATACGTCCCTGAAAAGGCACCCTCTACTTTGTCCTCCCAGTCGGCAGGGGTATCAGGATAGTTAGGTTTAATATCAATTTTCAAATGAATCGCATTAACAGCATTTTGCTTGATGACTATTAGCAATTCCTCAAAGGATTCCAGTTGCGTGTTCTGGATCATTAGCTCACTTAAATAAAGCATGGCGTCGCCTCAAAATTCCCCTACCCTGTAATCGATAGTTTGGTGATAAATAACCAGGTGACAGATAGCCCCATAAACGCTTGCCTTACAATATACCCAAAGCGTTTGGGTATAGTCTGCGTCAAAAGACGACAGCTATAAAATTACGGTGCTTCATTGATACCGGTACCCCGGATGCGATCAAAATACCGTGCCCGATATATCAATCGTTGCTCAGCGACAGTCAGTCCGTTATCAAAGCTGGTGCGGCTATGTAATACATTATTAGACAATATGCCTTCATTAGGGCCCAATCGGTATCTGAAAATTACGGGTAAATCTGAATTCAATAACGCCTCCAGATAACGAACTGCATTCTGTACCATCCCGTCCTGCTTCCACTGAATGGAGCGGGTACGTGCTGTATAACGCATTTGCAAATTACCGGATTCGGCATCGACAGAAAACACCGGCCCGGATTGTGCCGGTCTGATCTCGATACCCGCTTCTATGTTAGCTGGAATTGTCATTACATCCGGTTGCATCAAGGCAGCAATATATTCAGGGTTGGCATCGCGCATCAGCAGGTACACCATCTCATGGTCTAATAACGCATTTTCACCACCGGACAGTGCCGGTGAGACACAATGCAACACCATTGCACCAATTTTATTTTCCAGCTTATTGTAATATCCGTCAGTATGCCACCTAATAGCTTTGTCGCTATAGGGTATATAATCATATTTACGATTGCCCGCTGAGACCTGCAGAGCGGAAATGCCTTCATCGTCGGCATATAAATTTTTATCAAGTCTGCTTAAACCAAACGTTGCGCAAACCACCTGCAACGCATCTTTCGACACCAGTGCCTGATCGCTTTTATAGATGGCCATGTTGGTCCTGCGACAAAGCTGCAGTAATGCCTCGTATTCGTCAGCCACAAGGCAATTAATATTATTAACCGGCACGATGAGTTCGTCAATCTGGCCAGGGTAGGTCGCCAGTTTTTGTTCGCGCCATTGTTGATAGGCCGATGAATTAGCCAAGTCAAATGGTGTGGTGTACGGCCAGTCATTTCCACTGGATACCGAGCCCTGCCACTTGATTGATTTTTCATTTACAGTGACCAAATCGATCCTCGCTTAAAACTATCTGTTAACACTAACATCGGCATATACCCATGATTCATCTTAAAGGCTAATCCGGCCTTGCGAGCCCCATGTTAGCCGCAATACTATTTTGAACATTGTGTCGACGGGCGCCTACTCCGTTGGCTCATTGACAACATTGACCTTACATTAATATCAGTTAAAGAAATCACTCAATTCGCCGTTAACCATATAAACAGTTTACTATATTAATTCTTTTTAATATACTCCGAGAACTTGCTCATTGGCAACAGGCAGATACACAATGCATCATTCGTTATGCGCTTACACCACGGTGCTATAGTGTAACTATTATCAGAATTCATTACGTTGACATGGATTAACTTATATTGATTTATATTCGATAAAATTATTAACAAATATTATAAGATTAACCACCGTGCACTATTTGACAGACACATGATAGACACAATCTACGGGTGACGAATTAACTGAACCATATATAGGTTCGATTCACATGCTTATATATAAATAAGTGCAATCTCAGTAAAAACGGTTAATCCTGGTTAGTGATTTATTAGTGATTCATTAGTTATTTATTAGTTATTTATTAGTGATTGATTTAGTTATCGGTTAGTTACAAACGTTATTTTACGGCTAATTCATTATCGACTATGTTTTATTTACACCCTGATCGACCGCTGTATCAACGATAATGAAACAATACGACCTGTTATTGAGCGAGACAATATCTAACATGATACGTTTACGCAGGGGTGAGAATGTCAGCATCTATCACTTATGGGATAGAATACTTTTTGGACCTCTAACCCTTATGGTAACTTTGCATAACTTCCTCTGTTACATAGAATCGTTCTTTATACTTAACGACAAACACAGATAGTGAAGAATGAGTAACACGCAGCACCAACATGGACAAACTACACTGCTGCCGGGGGGGCTGAAACAAGACTCTCGCCCACAGCAAGTTTTGAATCAGCAATACAGGTATTGTTATTCAAAAACCGGTTTAGCCGTATAGAACTGAATTCAATTGAGGAGAAATGGGTAATGGCCGAGCAAACACCGAAGAATCCTGAGAAGCATAGCAGTTATCTTCCCGCTGAAAAGACCTCCACCAAAGCGTTTCACGAAACACCTATGCTGGATCAGTTGGAAAGCGGACCCTGGCCCAGCTTTGTCACCGGTTTGAAACGGCTGGCGAATACCAGCAACATGATGGTCGACTTATTAGGCCAGCTGGAACACTCGTATAAAACTCGCATGGGTTACTGGAAAGGCGGCACAGTGAGTGTATTCGGTTATGGCGGCGGCATTATTCCCCGTTTTTCCGAAGTGGCGAGCATGTTTCCTGAATCCAAGGAATTTCACACCCTGCGCGTTCAACCACCCGCCGGCAACCACTACACCACCGATATGCTGCGACAATTATCCAATTCCTGGAATAAATACGGTTCTGGTTTAATCGCATTCCATGGCCAAACCGGCAATATTATGTTTATCGGTACCACAACCGAGAACACCCAACACTTTTTCGATGAAATCAATAAGTATGGATGGGATCTTGGGGGAGCGGGCCCCTGCGTACGTACCGCCATGTCCTGTGTGGGTGCTGCCCGTTGTGAACAATCCTGTGCCAACGAACAAAAAATTCATCGCTTATTGGTTAATAATTTTATCGATGATATGCATCGTCCCGCACTGCCCTACAAATTCAAGTTCAAAGTCTCCGGTTGCCCTAATGATTGCATGAATTCCATCCAACGCTCCGACTTCTCGGTTATTGGCACCTGGCGTGACGACATGAAGGTGGATCAGGCTGAAGTCAAAAAATATGTAGCCAGTAAAGGCCGCAAATATATTGTTGATAGCGTCATTAACAAATGCCCTACCAAAGCACTATCCTTAAATGATGACGATACCCTCGAAGTGGACAATCGAAATTGCGTCCGCTGCATGCATTGCCTGAATGTAATGACGAAAGCCCTGTCACCCGGCGATGATAAAGGTATTACCCTGCTAATCGGGGGTAAACGTACCCTGAAAATCGGCGACACCATGGGCACCGTGATTCTTCCATTCATGAAACTGGAAACCGATGAAGATTACGAAAAACTCCAGGAAATTGCCGAAGAAACCATAGACTTCTGGGCAGAGAATGCACTGGAACATGAGCGTATAGGTGAAACCATCGACCGCATCGGCCTGGTGAATTTTCTTGAGGGCGTTGGCATAGAAGTAGACCCCAATATGATTAATGCACCCCGCGTCAGTAATTATGTCCGGATGGATACCTGGGATGAAGAAGCCGCAAAATGGAAACAACGTAAAGCAACCGGTTAATTCATTGGATATACACGTTACAAATAATGCAATGAACAAAACATTGGATTGCGCCCAGCAGCAGAATCGCCATGACCTGAACGTCGGATTCAAGCGCATCTATCACTATACGCAAGAAACAAAATACTAAGGTATCTGGAGGCTTCATAATGAGTGGACAGGCAGCGGAAAAACCGAGATTTCCAACCGAAAGTGGTTGCCCCGATGGTTTTCAATACATGCACCCTGCATACATTAAAAATTACGGTAACTGGAAATACCATGATCGCCCGCGCCCCGGCGTACTGCATCATGTATCCAAAAGTGGCGATGAAGTCTGGACAGTGCGGGTTGGTACGCAACGGCAGTTAGGCCCATACGAAATCAACCTGATTTGTGACATTATCGACAAATACGCCGATGGGTATGTTCGTTTTACCATCCGCAGTAACCTTGAAATTACCGTTACCGATGAAGCAAAAGTGGCTCCGCTGATTGAGGCGTTTACCGACGCAGGTTATCCAGTGGGTGGCACCGGTAATTCTGTAACCATGATTTCCCATACCCAGGGCTGGTTACACTGTGATATTCCAGGCACCGATGCATCCGGCGTTGTAAAATCCCTGATGGATGAACTCCATGATGAATTCACCAACGAGCAAATGCCCAACCGGGTTCATATCACCACCTCATGCTGCCAGATTAATTGTGGTGGGCAAGGTGATATTGCGATTAACGTACAACACACCAAACCCCCAAAAATCAACCACGATCTGGTGGCCAATGTCTGTGAGCGGCCCTCCGTGGTTGCCCGCTGTCCGGTTGCGGCAATTCGCCCGGCAATCGTCAATGGCAAACCCAGCCTGGAAGTGGATGAGAAAAAATGTATTTGTTGTGGCGCCTGCTTCCCACCCTGCCCGCCCATGCAAATCAATGATCCGGAGCACTCCAAACTGGCGATCTGGGTCGGCGGCAAGCATTCCAATGCGCGCAGCAAACCCATGTTTCACAAGCTGGTTGCCGCTGGCATCCCTAACAACCCGCCTCGCTGGACAGAAGCGGCTGATATTGTGAAAAACATACTTCGCGTCTACAAAGAAGACGCGCAAAGCTGGGAACGTGTTGGCGACTGGATCGATCGAATTGGCTGGCCACGATTTTTCGAATTAACAGAGTTACCATTCACCAAATTTCACATCGATAACTGGACCGGCGCACGTAACACACTTAACGCGTCAACCCATATCCGCTTTTAAAGGTGAGCTTCATGAAATTCGGTATTTTAGTCAATGAAGGACCATACACTCACGAGGCATCGGATACTGCGTATAATTTTGCGCAGGCTGTTATTGACAAGGGTCATGAAATTACCCGGGTATTCTTTTATCATGATGGTGTGAACAATGGCACTCGACTAACCACCCCGCCACAGGACGACCGCAATGTTGTCAGCCGGTGGAGTGAGTTTGCCAAAGCACACAATGTTGATTTGGTGGTCTGTGTAGCAGCCGCCCAACGCAGAGGTATTTGTGACGCTGAAGAGTCAAAACGAAATGGCAAAGATGCAGACAATCTCGCTCCGGGCTTTCGCATCTCAGGACTGGGGCAGTTAATAGAAGCCGGCATCCAATCTGATCGACTGGTGGTTTTCGGTGACTAATCACCGGGCATTGCAACGACTAAACAGACAAGGGTAATACGATGAGTAATGATGAAGGCGGAACAGTAAAAAGGCTGATGTACATCAACCGCAAAGCACCATACGGCACGATTTACGCACTTGAATCGCTGGAGGTTGTGCTAATCGGTGCCGCGTTTGACCAGGACGTAAGTCTCGCCTTTATTGATGATGGTGTATTCCAGCTCGCCAAAGGGCAAAACACCGGGGAGCTGGGCGTTAAAAATTTCTCGCCAACCTATAACGCGCTGGGTGATTATGACGTTAACAAAATCTATGTCGAAAAAGAGTCGCTGCAGGCACGCGGACTAACGCAGGATGACTTGATGGCGCTAACCTATGAAGACGAGGATGACGACTGGGCGGAAAAAGACTCAATACACGTCGTAAGTTCAACCGAGTTGGCTGAAATACTGGAGCAACAGGACGTTGTTCTCAGCTTCTAGCCATATAAAAACCATCATCAAAACCATGTTGACGACATTTCAATAAACCACGCGAAGCAAAGAAAGCTAATCGAGGAAACAGGGTATGCCATTGCTACATACAGTAAACAAATCACCGTTCGATCGCAATTCTCTGGATGCTTGCATGCGTCTGGCCGCCAAGGGCAGTAGTGTACTGCTTATCGAAGACGGCATCTATGGTGCAATAAAAAACACTGACAAGTCTGACCTGATTACCAAGGCAATGAACGACATTTCGTTTTACGTGCTCGGCCCGGACCTTAAGGCTCGAGGCATCAGCGAAGACAAGCTCATCAGTGGTGTTAACATTGTAGGATATGGCGATTTTGTAGACCTGGTTGAGCAACATAGCGCAACCCAGGCCTGGCTATAATATTGGCTAACATTCTGGCTAGAACTAATAAACAACTTATAGGCATTATAATTTACCCTTAACCATCCGCGCTAACAATCGTTTCTAATTACGGTTTTTAGCGAATATTTTTAATAACGGCGCTTTACGAAGGCTTTACACAAAAGAACAGGAGAAATAGACATGGCTTTAGATGTTAGTGGAAAAAGTATCGAAACTGATGAAGAAGGCTATCTCGCCAATCGCGATGACTGGAATGAGGAAATCGCCAAAGCAATTGCGGTCGCTGAAGGTCTTGACATGAGCAACAACCACTGGGAAGTTGTTAACTTTCTGCGCGAATATTATGAAGAGTACCAAATTGCCCCGGCAGTGCGCGTATTAACAAAAGCCATTGGCAAAAAACTCGGTAAAGACAAAGGCAACAGCAAATACCTTTATGAGCTGTTTCCATACGGCCCCGCGAAACAGGCCTGTAAAATTGCCGGGTTGCCCAAACCAACAGGTGTTGGTTTG
>Ga0316204_10003580_pt1 | contig 30529 bp, 24 predicted proteins | sample 6monrhotite_MG_2_FD_205661 | JGI IMG/M metagenome (GOLD analysis project Ga0316204, IMG submission 205661) | Microbial mat bacterial communities from mineral coupon in-situ incubated in ocean water Damariscotta River, Maine, United States -... | ecosystem: Environmental > Aquatic > Marine >...
AGATAATTCTATATTACAGTTTACATCAGCAGATACTCTGGCGGCGGCTAACGGTGTTCAGATAACAGAGGTTGAAACATTACTTGATATTGACCCTGCTATTTTCACAGACATTCGTCACTTTGTTGTGGGTTCTGAGCCGGTGTTATTACCACGTGATCAGCTCTTCGATGTTGAAGATGAAGACGAAGATGAAGATGCTGAATATTTTAAACGAATTTCCGGCGAGACCGACGAAATTATTGAAAACTAGTTAATTAGATCGACGGATTTTGTGTAAATGATTTTTGCGCTAACGGGTTATTTTCTGAGTTATGAATTGTTCACTAAAGCTCGGCGTGATAGGTAAATGGATTTAAGTGTATAAAAATAAAAAATGATGAAGCTCCCCCTGTTTAAACTTATCACTATATTAATGCTTTTTAGTGAAGTGTTACTTGCCGGCATTGTGGAAATGCCAGTAGTGGTCGAATCCAGCACATTGCATGGCTCTTCTGTTTATGAAAATATTAATATCCCCAGTACGCGGTATCGTAACCCGGACTCTGAAACCGGTCCCCGTTTATGGGTTAAAGAAATACGTTTACAAGGTATAGGTGATTACCCAGAGCTAGGTATTTTTCGTAAAGACATAATCAAACACATAGAGGATCGTCGCTCTGCCATTATGCGTGAGGATAAACTTCGTGCTCATGGTTACACAGATGAAGAAATAGCAGAGATTCTTGATTTATTAAATAAGCTTGATACCACAAGACAACTTGACCATGTCACCACCCCTGATTTACAGAAATTTATATGGCTGGTACGAGAACAGAAAGAGCGACGGGGTCTGAGTTTAGGTGAAATAGAAAATATAGCTTATGAAGTAGAAGAGTATTATCGAGAGCGAGGTATGGGGCTGGTTAAGGCTTTTGTTCCGCGTCAGGCCATGCGAGATGGTGTGCTGGTTATTACGGTTTTAAATGGTAAGTTAGGCACAGTTGAGGTGCTCGAAAATGAGCTTTACACAGATGAACTCATTAGCTCAGTCTTTTTCGATATAATGTATAAACCTGTAAAATTTGATTTTATAGAAGAACGAATGTTTCTTTTAAATGATCTGCCTGGCCTGGCTGTTTCAGGTGCGTTTGAAGCTGGGGACCAGGTAGGTGATACGCGTTTAAACTTAAGTGTGCTCACAGAAAATGAATTTGATCATACTTTACGTTTAGACAATCATGGTGCAGATTCAACAGGCAAAATTCGCGGCTTTTATCAGTTCTACTGGAATAATCCAGCGGAAATTGCTGACCAGTTATCACTGGCTTTATTGCAGTCATCTTCGCCAGATAATTCGACATATGGTTTGATTGGTTATCGTGCACCTGTCTGGAATAAAAAACTTTTTGCTGGTTTTAGTGTTTCCACAAATCAGTTTGCTATTGACCAGAGCACAAACACGGACTCAACGGTAAGTCAGATCGGTATTCAGGGTGAAACTCAGCAGGCAGAGCTGGTATTTGATTATTCAATATTAAGGTCTCGTGAAACCAGCTGGTGGGGATATTTAATTTTTAATACTACAAAAACTATTTTAGATAGTGATGAGTTTGGTAATCTGGGGCTGGATGATAAAATTAAAAATATACGTTTACGCGGCCAGTTTGATATTTTAGATGCAGAAGATAAAGTGCTGCATCTAGGCTCGTTTGGAGCAACCAGTGGAGGTTTTGATTTCGGACAGGTTGAGGGGCAGGATGAAGATTATTATAAACTTAATGCTGATTATAGTCGCCTGAGCTTTTTCACCATACCCTGGACAGATGTTATTACGCGTTTGATTTTTAGGACTGAATTACAATATACAGATCAGCCATTACCCGCAGCAGAACAATCTGCATTAGCGGGGCCTACTGTTGTAAGAGCCTTTCCCATTAATCAGTTTTCAGGTGATAGTTCACTTTATTTAGGTTTGGAGTGGGTATTTAATACTCCGCAGTTGTTTATGTTTGATTATTTTCGAACAAGAAGTGTCTCACAAAAACTGCAGCCCTTTTTCTTTATAAACGCATCTCATGGTATTCAATATGCCTTATTAGGCTCTGAAGATAAGGACGCAACATTAGCGGATGTGGGTTTAGGTTTACAGTATGCTTATGGTCTGCATATAGCCGGTAACCTTCAATTTGCTTTTCCCGTGACAGATGAGTTTAGTGACGATAGCATTACTGCACCAGATGACTCATTTAAGCTGGTAATGGATGTTCAATATCGCTTTTAGAGTGATCTCTGTCTTATATCATCCAGCTAAGCAAATCTTCTCATTTAATAGCTCAAATATTGTATAATCACGCCATTATTTTCATCCTTAACTGATTTTTACCTATGTCTGAACTTCTTGAGCAAATGCAACGTCGTCGCACCTTTGCGATTGTTTCTCACCCTGATGCGGGTAAAACAACCTTAACTGAAAAATTATTACTCTTTAGTGGTGCTATTCAGATGGCGGGCACTGTAAAAGGTCGTAAAGCGGCACGTCATGCAACATCCGACTGGATGGAGCTAGAAAAGCAACGGGGTATATCAGTAACCTCATCTGTGATGCAGTTTCCCTATAAAGATTGCATAATTAACTTACTTGATACGCCAGGCCACGCTGATTTCTCGGAAGACACATATCGTACATTAACGGCTGTTGATTCAGCGTTAATGGTAATTGATGCGGCTAAAGGTGTTGAAGAACGAACTATAAAGTTAATGGATGTCTGTCGTTTACGCGATACGCCGATAATAACTTTTGTAAATAAAATGGACCGAGAAGCCAGAGATCCTATTGATTTGCTTGATGACGTAGAAAATATACTCGATATTCAATGCGCACCCATGACCTGGCCTATTGGTATGGGCAAGAGCTTTAAGGGGGTATTTCACCTGTATAACAATTGCGTTCACCTGTTTAGTGCGACTCATGGCGGTAAGATTCTGGAAGGAGAAGTCATACAGGGGCTAGATAACCCTGAGTTAGATGAAAAACTAGGACCAATGGCAGCAGAGCTTAGAGATGAAATTGAACTTGTTAAGGGTGCCAGTCATGAATTTGATTTAGACGCATATCGTGAGGGTAAGTTAACACCGGTCTTTTTTGGCTCCGCAATAAATAACTTTGGTATCAGGGAATTACTCGACTCACTTGATGAGTTTGCACCCATGCCCAAAAGTCGCGATGCAGGGCAAAGGGTTGTGGAATCGAATGAGGAAAAATTTACCGGCTTTGTATTTAAAATTCAGGCAAATATGGATCCTCAGCACCGCGACCGTGTCGCTTTTATGCGTGTGTGTTCGGGTAAGTTTGAAAAAGGCATGAAGGTTAAACATGTGCGAATTAAGAAAGATATAAAACTCAATGATGCAATGACCTTTATGGCTGCTGATCGTGGCAGTACCGATGAAGCTTATGCCGGTGATATTATTGGCATACATAATCATGGCACCATACGTATCGGCGATACCTTTACCAAAGGTGAAGATTTACAATTTGGGGGAATTCCTAATTTTGCTCCAGAATTATTCCGTCGTGCCCAGCTTCGTGATCCGTTAAAAATGAAAGCTCTGCAAAAAGGGCTAATACAGCTTTGTGAAGAAGGTGCTACGCAGCTGTACAGACCTTTAAATAATAATGATCTTATTTTGGGTGCAGTTGGTGTTTTGCAGTTTGATGTAGTGGCTCACCGGTTACAGCATGAATACAATGTTGATTGCACGTTTGAGCAAGTAAATGTAACAACTGCGCGCTGGGTTGTTTGTGATGATGAGAAAGCATTGGCTACTTTTAAAAATAAAACAACTTCTAATCTGGCATTAGATCATGCTGGAGACCTTGTATATATTGCACCAACACGTGTGAATCTGGATATGACTCAGGAGAGATACCCGGAAATTCAGTTCCTGTCGACACGTGAACATGGTGTATATGAAGTTTAATAATTAGCAATAGAATATTAATGATTGAGTTTATAAGGGCAGCGAACTTAACTGTAGATTAGTCGTATTTAATAGAATAGTTAGATTATGCTCGGCTTTGCGGTGTTAGGGGAGTGTAAATAAAATGGTCTGGCTTGCTCTGGCTAATATATATTTTTAAACCCATTTCAGGATAACTCCAAAGCTGTAAATCCTCGTTAATTTGTTTCTCTTCGGCGGCGGGACCAAAATACTGACGTATCGAATCCAGATCATAATCGATTGAAGGAGTGTAAGTTATACTTGAAACAGGTTTGTTTAATTGTTTTATTTCAATTTCTTTACTAACGGCGTACAAATCTATACCTTCTTTTAATGCTTCAGTGTCATTATTATCTGTTTGTGATTTTTTTAAAGAACGGTATATATTCTGTAATTGACTGGACTCGATTAGGTAATTTAGCTTAATTTGAGCAACTAAACCGCCAATGATGAGATCATCATAAATGGCAATAAGCTGATATGTCTGGTAATGGTTAGAGTCTGTGGAAACCTGAAACCGGGTCTTAGCGAAGCTAGCAAATATCTGGTTAGCATCCTGAATGCTGGTTTTGCCTAAAGTTAGACCAAAAACCCGTAATGAGCCATTTTCTAGCCTGTCTACCTCCCATGGCATTGTATCAAGCTGTGTTGTTGGCTCATGCTGACCTATTACAGCAATCATCATTGCAGTGCCAATCATTAAAATTATAAGAAAAGTACGGTTCATATTTTGATGATTTTCGTTAGAAATCCTATTTATATACTATATTTAGTAGTTATACAAAACTATAACGCATGTGGCATATTTTAGCTATTTTGCACACCAATATAAGTATTAGCATAAAGATGAGGCCTTGGTGGCTATTAACTAGAAGTTTGTAGCAAATACAAACTCATAAACTGGAAAGATTAAAATTTAGCGCTTTGCTAGTTAAAAATTGTAACTATTAAAGAATGACTGGGATCTAAAGTATGAATTATATAAACAGAAGCGTACCTATAATCAGCGTGACACTAATAATGGTGCTGCTTTATTATGTATCATTCAAAGTTTCATTAACACAATTAACTATCGCTGAATTGCTTGGCTTGTCAGCAGTTAAAGACTAGTAGTCGAAATAATATTTTAAATAAGAATTTAATAAATGTATAAGAATAAATCAATAATTAGCTGGGCTCTATATGACTGGGCTAATTCAATTTTTGCTACTGTAATAATTGCAGGTTTCTTTCCAGTAGTATTTAAGTCATTTTGGGCGTCAGATTTAAGTGATTCAGAAAGCACTTTCTGGTTAGGTGCTGGAAATGCTGCGGCCAGTTTAGTTGTAGTGTTTATAGCGCCTTTTATAGGAATCATAGCTGATAAATTTAGAATTAGAAAACAGCTTTTATTCTTATTTATGTTGATAGGTGTTATATCAACAGCACTATTCTATATAGGTGGAATAGGTGACTGGGCTTTGGTTCTTGCGCTATATGTTATTGCAACAATAGGGTTTATGTCGGCTAATGTTTTTTATGATTCGCTATTAATTTCTATTTGCAATAATGAACAAATCGATAAAGTCTCAGGGTTAGGTTATGGGTTGGGTTATTTAGGTGGAGGTGTATCACTAGCTTTATGTGTAATGTTTAGCCAGCAACCAGAATTACTAGGACTGGAAGTCGCTATTGATGCTGTGATGGTCTGCTTTATTCTGGTGGCAATATGGTGGTTTGTTTTTTCGATGCCACTAATGATGTGGACAGTTGATAGTTATACTAAAAAAGAACCTGATAACGAAAGTGTAATTAAACAAACATTAGAATTATTCAAGACTGTATTCAGTAATAAGCAAACGAGATTGTTCCTGGTTGCTTATTGGATATATATAGATGGCGTTGATACGATAATAAGAATGGCAGTTGATTATGGTATGGCGCTAGGTTTTGAAACAGGAGACTTAATACAGGCGTTATTAATTACTCAGTTTGTAGGGTTTCCTGCTGCAATTTTATATGGATATATCGGTGATCGAGTTGGTGCTAAAAATGCACTGCTAGCAGGCATAGGTGTATACGCTCTAATTACATGGCTGGGCTATAATATGAAGTCTGCTGATGATTTTTATATGCTTGCTGTTTTGATCGGTCTAGTACAAGGTGGTGTGCAGGCAATGAGCCGGTCATATTTTGCAAGAATGATCCCTACTGGAAAAGCTGCTGAATACTTTGGTATTTATAATATGCTTGGTAAGTCTGCAGCGATTATAGGGCCAATAATGATGGGCGGTGTAGCACTGATAACTGAGAATCACCGATATTCAATACTTTCGTTGTTAGTACTGTTTATAGTTGGCGCATTGTTATTATCACGAGTTAAATTAAGCAATGAATAAAATTAAGAAATATGGTTTGAATTATGATTTTAGTAGTTGATTCTGAAAAAAGGACTGATGTAAAAACTCGGCAAATATTTAATGAAGCCGGGTATGAAACAGTTGTAATTGTGAAATCTGCTGAACAGGCGCATGAAAAAATAAATTCAGATAGTAATCAATTTAGCCTTATTATTATAGATAGTAAGCTTGATGATGGAAGTGGTTTTGAGCTATGTCGTGAAATAAAGAAAAAAAAGTCGGCTAGTTACGCGTTTATTATGGTACTAATTAGTAGTAATGAAAATAAAACCGCTATAGAAAAAGCCAAGCATAGTGGCGCTTCTGGTTACGCTGTTAAGCCATTTGATTCAGCAGAGTTTCAAAAGCAATTTTTCAAGTATACAATTTCAAAAGTTGTTTTGTTGGTAGAAGATGATCCTGTAATACGTAAAATAGTTAAAAGTATTCTAGACATAAATCATATGGAAACAATTGAAATAGATGATGGAATTAAAGCACATAATTTAATAAATAAGATGTTACCAACTAGACTAGTAATAATGGATATAGGATTGCCAAATATGAATGGGATACAGTTGGTTGAATCTATTCGAGGTAAGCCAGCCTGGCGTAAGACGCCTGTTGTAATGCTAACGGGAAGCACGGACTCTGCGAACGTTAAAAAATGTCTGTCAGTAGGTGCTAATGACTACTTAACTAAACCTATTGTTTTAGATAGTTTTCGTGAACGTTTAAAAAAATATTTACCTGATGAAAGTTGAAAATAATCTTCAGGTAGTCGATGCAAGACAAGCGTACTATCGCTGGAATTCGTTTCAATTTGAAAATTTATCTACTATTTTGGGCGGTGATGCTCATAAATATATTCAGCTTATTCCTCTTTTTTTACAAATTAATAGCAAAATATTACCCGGCAGCACTGATGAAGAAGTACCTGTTGGTGTTTATTCGTATAAACCTGATAAAAATGTAATCAATAGCGCTAAATCAATAAATAGTAAATTTCGATATCATCAAGAAGGTGTTATTAAAAATTATGCGATAGAAGCAGTTTTTTTTAACCAGGGACTTATTAATAACTCCAGTAGCTGCTGGGTCATACATCGGTCTTCATTAAATAAAAAACAAATTTCATCTTTTCAGGATAAAATAAATAAAATATCTTCCTGGTTCTCAGCAAGAGGATTAATGATAAAGTTTATAGCTTTATCGATTGATGAGTTTAAGAATAATAATCAGCAAACATCACAATATAATAGAGCACTATTATTAGATGTTTTTTATAGTGAGGCGATATTGCTGGCAGGTAAATATCCTGTCTGGTGGTTGGTTCCTCCATATAAAGAGCATGAATATACAGCCTTTGTGGAGCATATAAAGCAGGCAAGATTTGTAGAAGAAGAGGAGTTTTTAGATTTTGGTGGTATTGCTGATTATAAACAGGATGATTTGATAAAGTACGCAGTCGATAAGGTTCAAAAATTTAAAAAAAATCCTGAAAAATGCTTGATCGAATTATTAGTTGTAGATGAAGTGAATAATTCATGGCCTAAAGTAGATGGAGTGTCATTTCGTTTAAAGGAAAGATTATATAAAGGTGAATTAGATATATTTCTGGTCAATGTCTATGCGAGTATATTGAGTGATTCACTCAATAGGTATCCAGTTAAAAACCATATACTTACACCTGTCAGACTATTTTCAAGAATGAGGAATATTTCAGAAAATGTTAATCATAGTATTATTGATGCATTTTTAGCGGATGACTATATATATGAGTCTTCAGTGAAAGGGCTTGATAGTATTGTATTGTATCTGAACTTTTATAAAGCCATTTCATTCGAAATTCGTCAGGTTTTTAGCAATATCACATCTAATTATAGTAAAACCAACACCGTTGAAGTAAACGACAGACCTCTAACAGCATTAATAAAAAATATGCTTGTTTTCTTGTCTGATGATGAAGGTCAGGTACCACTGTATAATAATAAAAATGAAATTAATATTGTCCTGGACCGAATACATTTAAAACAAGATGTATTAGATGAATCAAGTGTTTGGAGTCTGGTACTTGAAATTTCGGATGGGAATGAAAAAACAATAGAGGGCTTCAGTAGTTTGTTAGGGCTTCTTGCATGGTGCTGGCTTAATCGAGTTGTAAACAATACTACGCAAGTGTCAATTGACTGCCCGAGTCTGCAGGTTAAGCAGATTGAGGCCTTTTCTGTTCTTGAGACATTAATTCAGCAGTTAAAACCGGATTTAATCTCAAATATACCCCCAATAGCATTTGAAAATCCTGTAAAACCGTTACAGTCGTTGTTGTTTGTTAATTTTATGGCCTCCTCTAAAAATGAAAACAATAATATTACTGAAAAAGATGATCCATTAAGCTTTGGCAACCAGTCAGAAAATCTAATAACCCATTGTGAGCAACTGATAGTTAATAGCTGGGGTGATGTTTATACCAGGGAATACTCTGGGAATACAGGTTTGTTGAAGTGTTTATGTGAATGGACTCATCATGCCCCCGTTGATAGTCTGGCGAACCCTCAAATACTCAAGGTTTTCGGTAACGGGGTAGGGGATAGCACCTATATGGCGCAGCGAGTAGAGCAGGTATATAAAGAAATGACTTCTTTTTTCTACCACCAAAAACATGAGAATGGCCGATTTATATTAAGAATGGGATCTGATTATCATGTTATTAAAAACATAGACTCACTTTTAATGCCAGAAAAAATTGGCAAACAAAAAAACTTGATGAAGTATCTTGGAGAGGCTTCAGCAGACTTTCAGACTACTGATCTGGAGAGGCTGGCGTACACAGATTATCCTTTACGTGAAATTTATAATCATAATACACCTGATCTTTTTCAGGTGTTTTTCCAGGTTATAAATAGAAGCTACCATGCATGGGCAATAGACGAAAAGGGGGCTTTATGGTCAGATGTGTTTGATATAAGCGATCGTGAAAGCTTTATCACTCACTGGTTATATTTTTTCAGAAATATTAGAAACAGGCTAAAAAAAATAAACTATCAGGAAAGAGAGTTTCCTTCATTAGAAATTAATCAAATTAGTAATAATCAGTTAGGTGGGCTTGAATTTTACCCGCTAGGTGCTAATTCAATAACGGGAAATAAAAACTTTATTGATATACAGGTAAGTATTATTGGGCATCAAGACGGAGATCAATTAAGTCTCATTTGTGATGGTCGAAGTTTTAATTACAATGAATTAAAACAAAATGTAATAATTGAATGTGTGCAATATATGTCTGCCAGAATGTCTACAGATGGTCGACTGCCCGTATTTGTAACGGATATTAATGTTCCACTAAGAATATATAATGTTAATGAGCGAAATGAGATTCAGATTAGTCATATATTAAAATTTAAACGTAATTTTGAACACAAAATTCATCAGTTACTTGAAAGCTGAACATGAAATGTAAGGATAGTTAGGAGTAAAACTTCTTAAAAATAGTACTTCAGATTAGCGTATAAACTATGCGGATAAGACCCAAACTCAGACCTAAAATTTATTAATTGAGGAGCAGGATGATTGGTTAGGCTGTCGCCATAACTTACATACATGCCAAAGTCTGAATAAAGGTTATCAGACCAGCTCACTTCACTGCCTAAGTTTAAAAAAACTGACTGATCACTTAAATTGAAAAAACCGCTGGCATTTACTGTTAATAAAGGAGGCGTTTCTTTGCCGGTTTGGGATGCGGGCAAAGAAACCTGTAGCGCTATGATTTAGTGCAAGTCCAGTTTACTTAGCTCATCAAGGATGGCTTTAACCAGAGATTCACCAGTGGGGCCAATTTTATCGCATAACTTATCTATGTCACGCTCACCATCAACCAGTGGTTTAATCAGGGTGCTGAAACGTGCCAGATCCCCTTGAGTTGTAGACATTTGTTCAGCCATTTGACCTAGCATACTCAGAGCATTTGTATCACCTTTGCTTGCACCACTGATCAGTTGAGCAAGCATGGGGGCGGCCATTGACGGATCAGCCTCCTGATTAGGGTCAGGTAAAGTAGCAGGGTCTTGAATGCCTTTTAATATGGCATCAACGATGATTTGATCTTCCTCATCTAAGCCCTTCAGAATGCTGCTATCACGCTGACCTTTTAGTACTTTGCGAATCGCTGCAACCAGATTTTCCCAGCCATTTTCGGCCGATGCTTTTAATACCTGTTCAAGCCCTGGACGCAGTGATGTGTCACTAATTGAATTCACCACGTTAACAATCAGCGGTGCATGAAATGTTGCGATCTGTTGTTGTTTTTCCGGTGCAAAAGCCATAGCTGTTTTCTCTTTTAATGCTCTTAATTTATTAGTGGCTTGTCATTCCTTGTTCGAGTGGAGAATGACATGTTAAACACACTTATTTAAAGTGCTGATATTTTTGCCAGCTGTTCTTTAAGTTTTATTATTGCAGATTCCATCTCTGCTACGCGTTCGCGTTCTTTAGTGACGACAGCTTCCGGTGCTTTATCAACAAAACCAGGGTTGCCCAGTTTTGCATTGCTTTTATCACAGTTCACCTGAAGCTTGGAAATCTCTTTATTTAATCGAGCAAGTTCCGCATCTTTATCAATTAAACCTGCAAGAGGAATAAGTATTTTCATCTCCCCCACAAGTGCGGTAGATGATTCAGGTGCCGACTCATCTTCGCTTATAAATTGAACAGATTCAAGTTTAGCCAGTGTCATTACAAATGCTTCGTTATCATTAAAGCGCTTTGTATCAGCTTCGCTGGCATTCTGTAAGATTACAGGTAATGGCTTGCCTGGTGCTATGTCGCTTTCTGAGCGAATACGGCGTATGCCCATTACAAATTGCTTAACCCATTCAAGTTCAGCTTCGGCAGTTTTGTCTGTCATAGCTGCAGATGAAACCGGGTAGGGTTGAGACATAATTGTGTCTGCATTAATTCCTGCTAAAGGTGCAACTTTTTGCCATAACTCTTCCGTAATAAATGGCATAATTGGATGGTTTAAACGCAGAATAGTCTCTAGTACTTGAACAAGTGTCTGGCGTGTGCCGCGTTTCTCAGCGTCATTGAAGTGTTCTTTTAATAATACAGGTTTAGATAATTCTAAATACCAGTCACAGTAGTCTTCCCAAACAAAAGAATAAAGTTCCTGAGCTGCTAAATCAAAACGGTAGGTTTCAAAATGACGATGCACATTGTCTTCAACTGCCTGTAAGCGAGATCGAATCCAGCGGTCTGCTAATGAGTATTCACAGTCTTTATTATCAACACCATTATCCTGACCTTCAGTGTTCATCAAGACATAACGTGTTGCATTCCATATCTTATTACAAAAATTTCGGTTACCCGAAATACGGTCAGTAGATAAAACAACATCACGACCCGTTGTCGCCTGTGAGGCAAAAGTGAAACGTAAAGCATCGGTACCAAAAGAAGGTATACCGTCAGGGAATTGTTTACGTGTCGATTTTTCAATCTTTTTAGCCATTTTAGGCTGCATTAGTCCACTGGTACGTTTTGTTACCAGTGTTTCCAGATCGATGCCGTCAATAATATCGATAGGGTCTAAAACATTACCTTTAGACTTGGACATCTTTTGCCCGTCTGCATCGCGAACTAAACCATGAATATAAATTTCTTTAAAAGGCACTTCATCCATAAACTTCAGGCCAAACATAATCATTCGAGCAACCCAGAAGAAGATAATATCAAAGCCTGTTACCAGTACGCTGGTAGGATAGAACTGTTTTAAGCGATCAGTGTTTTCTGGCCAACCCAATGTAGAGAAAGGCCAGAGTGCAGATGAAAACCAGGTATCAAGAACATCATCGTCCTGTTTAAGATTTACATCATCAGCTAGCCTATATTTTTTGCGTACTTCGGTTTCTGAGTCTGCTACATAAACTTTGCCGTTGTCATCATACCAGGCTGGAATTCGATGCCCCCACCAGATTTGACGGGAGATGCACCAGTCCTGAATATTGTTCATCCATTCGTAATAAGTTTTGTTCCAGTTTTCAGGAACAAACTTAATATCACCGTTTTTAACCGCATTAATTGCTGGCTCTGCAAGAGGTGCAATTTTTACATACCATTGATCTGTCAGATAAGGCTCAACTACTGAACCTGATCGGTCGCCTCTAGGAACCATTAACTTATGGTCATCAATTTTTTCTAAAAGATCGAGTTCTTTCAGATCGTGAATAATCATGTCACGTGCTTCGTAACGATCTATGCCTTGATATTTATCTGGGCATTCATCATTGATGCAGGCATCTACGGTGAATATGTTATGCATGGGTAAGGCGTGGCGTTGTCCCATTTCATAGTCATTAAAGTCATGGGCAGGGGTAATTTTTACACAACCACTACCAAATTCCATATCCACATAATCATCACCAATAATGGGTATTTCACGGCCTACTAATGGTAGTGTAATCGTGCTACCAATTAAATGCTTAAAACGTTCATCTTCAGGGTGAACTGCAACTGCAGAGTCACCTAACATTGTTTCAGGTCGGGTGGTTGCGACTACAAGGTGGCCAGAGCCATCAGTTAGCGGGTAACGCATGTGCCATAAATGACCAGACTCTTCTTCTGAGATTACTTCCAGATCTGATAATGCAGTGTGTAATATTGGATCCCAGTTAACCAGGCGTTTGCCGCGATATATCAGGCCTTCATCGTACAACTGAATAAAAACTTTATGAACCGCATCAGATAAACCTTCATCCATGGTGAAACGTTCATGTTCCCAGTCGAGAGAGCCACCCATACGTCTTAGTTGTTGCGTAATGGTGCCCCCGGACTGTTCTTTCCAGTCCCATACTTTATCTATAAATTTTTCACGTCCCAGATCGTGGCGTGATTTCCCATCAGCTGCTAATTGACGCTCTACAACCATTTGAGTGGCAATGCCCGCATGGTCTGTACCCGGTTGCCATAAGGTATTATCGCCTTTCATACGATGGTAACGGGTCAGGGCATCCATGATGGTGTCCTGAAAGGCGTGTCCCATGTGCAAGGTGCCGGTGACATTAGGCGGTGGAATCATAATGCAGTAGTTTTCCGCATCAGCCTTAGCCTGTGGCGTGAAATAGCCTTTATCTTCCCAGGTTTTGTACCAGGTTTGCTCAATTGATTGCGGGTTGTAAGTTGTTTCCATGGATATCTGTATTTTACTTGTCAAAAGAAGCGGAATTATAGCCTATGTGGGGGGCTTGGCGTAGCCTGTTGGCACGGATTCATGTAATAAAGCGGTTATTTATATTTAAGGGCTAAAGGGTTTCGTGGTTTTTAAAAAGTGACTGCAAGTCTGCTGTTACTCTTGTAAGTGTCAATTATTGATTAGAATCGTACAGATAAACTAAATGAACTGGAAACTACAGCGGTAAATGAATTACCCTGATTATCATATTCACCAGATTCACGTAATCCAAAGAGCAGGTTAAGAGAGAGCGCTTCCCAGTTATAGCCAATGCCGGCATTTAACTGAGTACCGTCCAGGTGCTGGTTTTCATTAGCGTTTTTCCAGCGATCAATGAATATGCCAGCACCTAAATAACCATTAAAACCTTGAGTTGTAAAGCCTGAGCCAAAAAGAGCAATTATATCTACGCCAGAGCTATCAACATCAGGAAAATCATCGTCAGTTAAAGAAAAAAAACTACCTCGAAAGGCGATATTATTAGACATCGCATAAGATGCAGAAAATGCGGTGCCAGATAAAGTTAAGGTTTTATCTGATTGAAAAAGGTCGGCATGAGATACGGATAAAGAATATGTGCCAAAGCCAAAACTTATTTTTTTCTCAATTTCTTCAGCTTGCAATTTGAAAGGTAAAATGAAAATTAATAAAGTTAAAATCAGATAAATACGGGTATGCATAGATAATCCTTTATAAAATTAATAAAACAGAAAAAGTTAAACAACTATTAAATTAACTTTCCGCTATTAAAATAATTTTTATCAATTTCCTTATATGAAAAATTCTTACCCAGTTAAGAAGAAAGATTCAAATATTGAACTCTTTATATAACTGCTTTTTTAACTGCTGCTCTATACCAGTTAAAGCGTTTTCGATTGCCAGGTCTATTTTTTCTTTTAGGTCATTATTATCGAATTTAGCTTCAATTGCTTTGTGTGAGACTGACTGCATTGCATCAGAAAAGTTTTCTGTTTCAATGCTACTGTTTACAGGCTCTTCAATTTGAATTGATGGAATTTCATCGAAGCTGTCGACTTCGAGAGATTCTGAATTGGTAAGAATAGTTTCATTTTCTAGTTCACTGGCATTCTCAAGTGTAATGATATTCTCTGGTTCTTCAGATTCATCATCAAATTGATGAGCATCAAAATGATTTAACATATCAGCATTTCCATGGTGTGAAATATCGGTGAGTGTTGGTATGTTGTTTTCTAAATCATTCATCAGTACTCTCCAGTGTGTGGTGCTTTAAAGTATAACCTGACTCTCTGTATGTTTTGTAGTTTTGTCGCCCGGATTGCTTGCGCGACTCATCCTGGTTTAGTATTTCTTCAATCTTTAATGAATTATCGTGATTTAAATCAGCGGGGCGTGAAGATAAATTTATAACAGATTGAAAATTCAGATCATTAATTTTCTGATGTGAAATTAATATGGGGTGCTGTTGGTCAGAAGGTTCCAGAGTTGCAATACCGTGAGGTATAAAACTATCCTCACGAATATTCCATAATAGATTATCTAATAATTGACTGTCATTAGCTGAGTCAGTTTGTATTAATACACGTTTACCTGATTGCCAGTGAGACTCTGCTAATTTGCAGGCATACGACTGCAAATTAGCAGGCTGGTCGTCAGGTAAAATGTAAAAATCAACTGAAGTCATTTAGTCTCTGCTATACGGTCAAATATGTATTGCATTAACAAAGGTAAAGGTCTGCCAGTAGCGCCTTTGTTTTTCCCTGATTTCCAGGCAACACCTGCAATGTCCAGGTGAGCCCAGTGATATTTTTTAGTAAAACGAGAAAGGAAGCAGGCGGCTGTAATTGTACCGGCTTCACGGCCACCAATATTTGCAATATCAGCAAAATTACTGTCTAGTTGCTCCTGATAATCATCAAATAATGGTAATTCCCAACAACGGTCTCCTGCATCACGGCCCGCATTTAACAAATCGTTAATGAGCGGATTATGGTTTCCCAGTAAGCCAGCTGTGTGACTGCCTAATGCTACGATACATGCGCCGGTTAATGTGGCAATATCAATAACCACATCAGGGTCAAATTTTTGAGCGAATGTAAGTGCATCACATAAAATTAACCGACCTTCTGCATCTGTATTTAAAACCTCAATGCTTAAACCCGACATACTGGTAACAATATCTCCGGGTTTAGTTGCCAGGCCATCAGGCATATTTTCAGTAGCCGGAATAATGCCAATAATATTGTATGGGAGCTGTAAATCAGCACAGGCACTCATTACCCCCATAACACTAGCCGCACCACACATGTCATATTTCATCTCATCCATTGCGGCACCTGGCTTGAGGCTAATGCCACCTGAGTCAAATGTGACCCCTTTACCTACGAACACGAGTGGTTTCTGATTTTTATCACCCCCCATGTGTTTCATGGTAATTAACTTAGCGGGTTGTCGAGAGCCTCTGGAAACAGATAAAAATGAGCCCATACCTAGCTCTTCCATTTCATCTTCTTCGAGTACTTCAGTTATTAAATCACGGTGTGTTTTATCTAAATTTTTTGCAATTTCAGATAAGTAAGTAGGTGTGCAAATATTTCCAGGAAGGTTAGAAAGGTCACGGGTTAACTTAATGCCCGAAGAAATAGCCATGCCTTCTCTCACTGCCTGTTCACCTTCAGGTAATTCTCGACGACTCGGCACACTGAAAATAACTTTTCGTAATGGGCGACGTGTATTTTCTTTCTTACTTTTTAACTGAGTAAAAGTATAAAGTGAGTCTTCGGTTGCCTGTACAGCATGACTCACTTTCCAGGCGGAATTACGATTTTTTACGCTTAACTCAGTGATGCATGAAAAGACTTCTGTTGCACCACGGTCATCGAGAAAGGTTGATACTACACTATTTGCTTTTTGAAATGCTTTTATATCAAAATGCTTTTCGCGACCACAGCCAATAAGCAAAATACGGTCACATAATGTATTGGGTACATTATGTAGTAATAATGTTTGTCCCAGTTTCCCTTCGCATTCACCGCGACGGATTAAATTTGATATGAAACCATCACTGGCATCATCTAAAATTTGTGCTGAAAGAGAAAGTTTACGGGAGTCAAATACGCCTACTGCAACACATGAAATGCGTTGTTTTTCAGGGCTGCCACTCTTTACCGAAAATTCCATAATAACTCCATATTAATTAGTATTTTGATTGCAGGTCTGCAATAGGTTAAAACTGCCTGCTGATATAAAAATGTACAAGTGTTATAAAAAATATCACCAAAAAAGAAATGCCTAAGGGGATATAGTCACAAAGGGAGAAGGATTTTATGCAATTTTTACATATTTTTACAGGCTTAATTGATAAAAAAGAGACTTTTTTTTAAAAAATGAGATTTTGAGGCCCTGTGTGAAAATAACCCTGATTAATGATGGATAATAAAATTATTCTATAGTTAGGTTAGAATACGCCTGATAAGTACTTAAAATAATGAAAGAAGACTCATATAACCTATGTTAAAGCGTTACATCACTATAATTGACCGTTACATATCTAAAGAGCTGCTATTAACCTGGTTAGCCGTTACGCTGGTATTAATGTTAATTTTACTCAGTGGTACATTAGCTCGTTTACTTGGAAAAGCCGCCGAAGGTGCGATTCCAGGTGATGCAGTCTGGTCTTTGTTGTTATTCACAGGTGCCAGGTATCTGATATTACTTATTCCTCTAAGTTTGTACCTCGGAGTATTATTGACATTTAGTCGCCTTTATAAAGACAATGAAATGGCCGCCATGTCAGCCTGCGGAATTGGTTTGAAACGGTTATACAGGCCACTATTTATGGTTGCGATACCAGCAACCGTTATTATGTTGTATTTAACACTCTTTATGATGCCCTGGGTCTCTCAGCAAGCGGAGCTGCTAAAGTCAGAAATTGAAAATAGATCTGAACTTACCGGGTTAACAGCGGGCAGATTTAATGCATCAAGAAAAGGTGATGCGATTATGTTTTTGCAGCGTCAGTCTGAAGACGGTACGCAAATGCGTAATGTATTCTTACATCAGACAAATAAGAAAGGCAAAAACCAGTTGCTTGATAATATTGAGTCAGCAGATTTAGCCAGGCGTTATAAAGATGATAATGGGCGACACTTTATCATGTTTGAAAATGGGCAGATGTACGAAGGGGAGCCAGGAACATCTAATTTTCGAATTACACGATATGAGAGAAAAGGCATATATTTACCTGAAAACCAGATAGATAATACAGTTAGCCGTAAAAAAGCAGTTCCAACAGTAGATTTGTGGAATTCAGATAGGATTGATTATCGTGCAGAACTACATTGGAGATTATCTTTGCCTATAGGGGCGTTCTTACTTGCTGTTTTAGCTTTACCCTTAAGTTATACAACGCCACGTAAAGGGCGATATTCCAAACTGGCTCTGGCGATTTTAATCTACCTTATTTATTCAAATTTATTAGGTATTGGACAAACCTGGGTTGAGAAAGAAAAAGTGCCTGAGTGGCTAGGCTTATGGTGGGTTCACGGGTTTGCAATGATCTTAATTGTTTATTGGTGGTTGAAACGATCGGGTGGTATTAAAACATTTTTACAGCAAGTGAACCCTCAAACAGCTAAGCCAGCGGTAAAATCATTGTGAGAATATTAGATCGTTACATTTCCAGGACTATAATTAGTGGCACATTAATGGTGTTATTAGTTTTGGGTGCGTTACTGGCTTTTGTCGATTTTGTTTCAGAAATGGATGACGTGGGTAAAGGCCAATACAGTATGCTGCAGGCAGCTATGTTTGTTTTATTAAGCTTACCAAAACGCTTGTATGAACTTTTTCCCACAGCCGTATTAATAGGTAGTTTGTTAAGTTTGGGAACACTCGCTGGTAATAGTGAGTTTACCGTGATGCGTGCCGCAGGCATTTCAATAATGCGCATTGTCTTTTCAGTATTAAAAGCGGGTTTCATTCTACTGGTGTTTGTTGCTTTAATTGGAGAACTAGTTGTGCCAAGTAGTGAGAGGCATGCGCAAACTCTCAGGGCTAAAAATTTACAACAAACGATTAGTCTTGCAGGTGGTGGCGGTTTTTGGGCACGTGATGGTCAACGGTTTTTATATGTAAGTCATGTTTTTCCTGGTATGAACCTCGGGAAAGTTAATATTTATGAGTTATCTGAGAATAACCAGTTGAGACGGGTTACACATGCAAAGTCGGCCCAATATTTAAACGGTCAGTGGCGATTAAATGATATTCAACAGACAGAGTTCAATAACAACCAAATAGAAAGTCGTAAAATTAAGTCTGAAGTATGGCAAAAATTACTCAATCCGGATTTATTTAATGTAGTAAGCGTTGAGCCGAGTAATATGTCTGCAATTGATTTATTTAAATACAGTAATTATTTAAGAAGTAATGACCTTGACTCCAGCCCTTATGAACTGGCATTTTGGATAAAAGTATTTACGCCCGTATCTAGCTTGGTGATGTTACTAATTGCTTTACCGTTTATATTTGGCTCACAACGAAGTAGTGGTGCAGGAAATCGAATGCTTGTGGGCTTGTTATTAGGTATTGGTTTTTACCTGTTAAACCGCACAGTTAATCATTTAGGCCAGGTTTACCATGTTTATCCATTTGTAAGTGCCTCAGCCCCGGTAATAGCGGTTGCAGTAGCCAGTTTCTATGCTTTGCGCAGGGTGAAGTAGAGCATTAACTGTTTTTTATTATTTGAAAGATGCAGAGTGCTTGATTTTAAAATTATGCTTGAAAATATAATACTGTATTCTTACGAATGATTATTTCTCCAGAATCACGGGGTTCATCACGTGGTTCAAATGTAATATTCATCAAAAAGTTATTTTTTTTCTAATTGAACCAGATACGATGATGACAATATGTCGTGCCAGGTTCGTTTTCGGCTATCAATCAAACTCCATAAAAAGCCTAAACCGAATACACTCCAGGATAACACCGCAGCAAAAGCCCGAATTGAGGCCTGTTTTTTATCGATATGCGTACCGTCTTCAGAAACAAGTCGTAACATCCATGTTTTCATACCCAGAGTTTGTCCGCCATGTGACCAGAACCAGACATAAAAAAGAAAACCAGTAGTAAAAATGGTGACAAGCATAATAATTTGATTCATTAAGTAGAAGGGGTGTTCCTCAGTAATGGCATTACCATCATTCATCATAAAGGTAGTAAAAATACTCACCGTTACAGCCACGATGAAACAAATAGCAATTAATAGAAAAGAATCATAAATAATTGATAACAGACGTTTAAATAGAGAAACCGGGGCATATGAGTCAGGAGCGGGCATTTATAACCTGTTTATATTGTAGTGGAGTGAAAATTGTAACGGATTGCACAATTTGATGCATTAATCATTGTTTTACCGGCTTTTATCAACCGTATTCACATGTTTTCTGGTTTTTGATATAGACTCAATACAAACAACTACTATTTTCTGGAGAATACCATGATGAAACGAAGTCTGCTAACGGCTGGCTTAATTGCAGCATCAATATCGAATGTACATGCGCTGCCGTATGGTTTTTATGATGCACGTTCGGTTGCAATGGGTAATGTAAGTGTAGCTACAGGTGGTATAACTACAGCTGCATTATCAAATCCCGGAATGTTATCGGTGAATGAAAATAACGATAGTTATGCTTTATTGTTACCTGCACTTGGTGTTCAGGCGATTGATGATGGTAATGTAATTGACCTAGTTGATGAGTATCAGGCAATTGATGGACCGGCTTCGTCTATACCAAGACAAATTCAAATTTTGCAGGAGCTCGATGGAGCTAGTGTCATAGGTGCAGTCATACCTAATATTGCATTTGTATCGTCGGGCGAAAACTTTACATGGGGCATTACTGCTCGCGCAGATGCTGTTGTGTCAGCTGGACTAATTGATATTAATATTCCGTCTGCTACTAATTTGACGCTACCTGATGCAACTGTCAGGGCACTAGGTGTTTCAATTTCAGAAATTGGCGTGCCAATGGGAACAGATTTTTCTTTTGCAGGAATGCAGTTATCGGTAGGTATAACGCCAAGATTTGTACAAGTTGACGCAATAGAATACAGATCACCCATTTCAACTTCAGATATTGAAGACATACAAGACCTTGATTCCGAAGATCTTGGTAGCTTTACAACATTTGATGCGGGTATTACTTTAAATATAATCGATACATTTAGAGTGGGCCTTGTTGCAAAAAACCTGATTGAAGAAACAAAATACACAACTGCTAGTGCTACGAATGACTTTATCAGTACTGCAGTCGATTTTGATACCCATTTACGTGTTGGTGCTGCATTTGATATCGGATTTATGACAATTGCTGCAGATATGGATTTAACTGAACGTGACCCAATTGCATTTGAGAATCCATCTAAGTCACTAGCAGTTGGTGCAGAAATTGATGCATTAAGCATTATGCAGTTCAGAGTGGGTTATCAATCTAACTTAGCAAGTGGTGCAACTGATCCAGATTTATATTCTGTGGGTTTAGGTTTTTGGCTTGGATTTAATCTTGATGTAGCTGTTGTTGCCGGTGATGATTCTTCATTTGGTGCTTTTGTTCAAACAGGATTTCATTTTTAATCTACAAAATGAAATAAGATATGAATAAATTCCAGTTATAAAGTGTAAAAAACTTCGACTCTTTTTTTTTGAAATAGAGTCTTTTAAGACAAAAAAATATAATTTTGAATTAATTAAAATCAAAAAAATTGTTTAAACTGTAAATTCCAAAAAGTTTAAAAAAAACAAAAAAGTGTAAAAAAAATTTAACCTGAACCCTGTTTCAGGTTTTTTTTGCAAAAAAACTAAGTTTTTTTGCAAAAAAAGCACAATAACGCCTTGATTTATTTGTAATATCGAAAATACGAATTATAATCTGTGCATCAACCCGATGAATAGGAATAATAAAATGGCCCGTAAAAAGAAAAAAGCAGTAAAGAAAGCAGTAGCTTCAAAAAAACGTGTAGTTAAGAAAGCAGTAGCTAAGAAAAAACCTGCAGCTAATAAAGCAGCAGCAAAGAAAAAAGCAGCAGCAGCTAAGAAAAAAGCAGCAGTAGCTAAAAAGAAAGCAGCAGCAGCAAAGAAAAAAGCAGCAGCAGCTAAACGTAAAATTGCAGCAGCAAAGAAAAAAGAAGCAGCAGCAAAGAAAAAAGCAGCAGCAGTAAAAGCAGCGGCAGCTAAAAAAGCAATTAAAGATCAGATTGTAGCCGTTAAAGCTGAGCTATCAGCTGCACGTGAAGAGCTGAAGGCAGCTGCAAAACGTGAAGCAGCACTAATGAAGATGTCTGGTAATAAAGAAGCTGCAATTGCTAAGTTTGTTGAAAAGTGGACTAAGCAGCAACTTTCTAAGATGGAAAAATCTCTAAAGCCTAAAAAACGTAAAGCAAAAAAGCGTAAATAAGCTATTTGAGTCATAGATTAGCAATAATCTATAAAAAAAAGCCGCTTCCGAAAGGATGCGGCTTTTTTTATTGGCTTAGATTTAGTTTTAAACTTAAAACAATAAAGAAAAATGCACTTTGTCCGCGAATGAACGCAAATTAACGCAAAATTTACGAGTTTATGCGCCCACGGCGCATTACACCTTACTAAATACTTTTGATTTTATTTGCGGATATTTGCGTTCATTCGCGGACAAAATGCTTTTGTTTAAAAATACCGCACAAGAATAAGGTGTGACACCTTAAAAGTTATATCAATTCATTAAAAGGTTGTACTTCAACTGTTTCACCCACTTCAATATCACCTGCATCACGTTCTAAAACGATAAAGCAGTTGGCTTTTGCCATTGAACTCAACATATGGGAGCCCTGTATACCTGTCGTATCGACGATTAACTGCCCATTTTCATCGCTAGACATAACTCCACGTTGAAAATCTTTACGTCCAGGGCGTTTTTTGAGTTTAGAAATACATTTAGCCTGCAGTTTAAGTGGGGCATTTAGTGTTTCTCCTTCTAACAAACGCAAACTTGGTTGTACAAATTGGTAGAAAGTTGCCATAGCTGAAACCGGATTACCGGGTAACCCAAAGAAAATAGTGTCATTAATATGACCGAACGCTAAAGGTTTACCTGGCTTCATTGCAATTTTCCAGAAACCGACTTTACCTATTTCATCTAATATGACTTTAATAAAATCAGCTTCGCCAACTGAGGCGCCGCCAGATGTAATGACTAAATCAGCAATACTCGATGCTTCTTTTAGTGTCAGCTCAATTTCTTCTTTTATATCAGGCACGACCCCCATATCAATGCACTCAACGTCCATTTTTTGTAACATACCAAACAAAATATAACGGTTACTGTCATAAATATCACCGGGTTCAAGATGTTGTCCAACCCCTTTTAACTCATCACCGGTAGAAAAGAAGGCTACTACAGGTTTTCTTATTACTTTAAATTCGGTTACGCCAACAGATGCTAACAATCCAAGTTTTGCAGGAGATAAACGTTCACCCGCTTTAATAATGGTATCACCGGTAAAAAAGTCATCACCTGGGTTACGAACATTTTGTTTGGCTTTGTGTTCATTTCCAATTTTTATATCACTACCATCTACTTCGGCATGTTCCTGCATAACAACTGTGTCAGCACCTTCAGGTACGACCGCACCCGTCATAATTCGTACAGCTTCTCCTGCTTTAAGTTTTCCTTCAAAAGGGCCACCGGCAAAAGATTTACCAATTACTTTTAATTTTTTCTCACCTGTTTGAGGGATGTCTGATGCACTAATTGCATAACCATCCATTGCTGAATTAATAAAGGGAGGAACATCAAGAGGAGATCGGACATCTTCTGCCAGAATATGTCCGGCAGCTTCGCGGATAGTGACGTTTTTTTTGCCCTTTATTGGGGTTATATTTTGTTGAATTCGCTCAAGCGCCTGTTCGAAACTAAGTGAATTAGGGTCAAATTCATCATTACATGAGCTTTGTTTTTTAATCATAGTTTGGTCTTCTTGTTGATTGTTTCTTTATAAAGTTAGCTGATTTCAGTTTGTTGGCTATATTGAATAACATAGTCAGCAATGTCGTCTATGTTATTTATATCAAGCTGTTTTAAGTTATTTTCTTTTAATGGCTGCTCATTATCATGAGCAATGGCAATGATATTGTCATCTTGTGGATACATTAAGGGTTTACCTGTTGACTCTCTATGCAGTTCAATTTTATTGAACGGCCACTTTTTAAAACCTTCTACCAGAACCATATCAACTGTATCTGCGGGAATGTGAGTTAGTATTTCCTGTAATGTTGGCTCAGTTTCTATTTCATTCTCAATTGTTATTACAGTTCGCACACTAGAACAAATTAACATAGGAACAGCGCCCGCTTTACGCAATTCATAACTGTCTTTGCCTGGTGTGTCCATTTCAAAGTTATGATGTGCATGTTTTATTACAGCGATGCGCATGCCGCGTTTTTTAAGCTCAGGAATAAGTTTGAGAAGTAAGGTTGTTTTACCGGTTCCACTAAACGCTGCAAAGCCTAAAAGAGGTTTGTCGTAAGTTATTTTATCAGTAACGGGGTTTTGTGTAGACATTAGTTCATATCATCCGGACGATTAAAATTGTTAAAGTCATTGCGCTGTGATGAAAAATCACAGATAGCAGGATCTATTAAAGAGATAAAATCATGAACTTTACGTCTACCCTGCTGTAAAAACGAATTGAGTAGTGGTTTATGTTGACACGATAATAAAGAAAACAGCGGTTGAAGTCTGTCTCCATCATGGCATATAGCAGATTCTTTGCTCTGAGTCTGTAAACATTGCCATAGTTGATTTAAAAGGTTTGCAGGGGGGCTGGGTGTGTCACACGGCAGGCAAAGTAAATATGGGGTAGTACATACATGCATGGCACTGGAAATGCCGGCTAGTGGCCCCTGATAACTGTCTTGAAAGTTATTATTGTCATCATTTACAACACAGCCTGCATATTGCTTATATTTTTCCATGTTTCTATTTGCACTGATTATAACTTTATCTGTTGGCGCATTTATAGCCTTAATAATATGCTCTATCATTGGTTTATCCTGCCACAACATCAGACCTTTATCTGCGCCGTTCATTCTTTGTCCCCGTCCACCGGCGAGGATTAAAAATGAGACTTGATTGAGTGGGTTTGTGTCGGACATAGATTTATCTTGCCTGCATATTGTGTATAGGCTGAAATTTAAATACTTTCAGTGTAATCTGTGAGTGGATGTGGGTTTTATTATATATCAATATGCTGCCTGAAATTATGCTCCATGAAATTATGCTCCCAGGAATTTTCACTTCGTAATATCTAAAATGGCTATAGTTGATCAATTACCTGCTGCAGAACAATCTATTATTGAGAGATTTCTTGATGCTTTATGGATGGAGCGCGGCTTGAGCCAGAATACGCTTTGTGCATATAAAAATGATCTCTCAAATTTCGCGTTATGGTTATATCAAAATAATAGTAGTTTATTAGAGGCATCCCAGGTAAGTTGCCAGGCTTTTCTTGCGTTCAGATATGAACAGGGCAGTAAAAATCGAAGTGCAGCTCGATTGCTATCATCGATGCGACGCTTTTATGGTTGGTTGTTGCGAGAGAAAAAAATACAAATAGACCCTGTTGCATTAATTGAAGCGCCGAAACCGGAGCAACCATTACCCAAAACCCTGACAGAGCTTCAAATTGAAGACTTGTTGAATGCACCCGATATGAATTCTGACTTAGGTTTAAGGGATAAAGCCATGTTGGAGACAATTTATGCCACTGGTTTGCGAGTGAGTGAATTGATAGGTCTGGAGTTTTCACAGGTGTCTTTAGATCCGGGAGTTGTGCGTGTGATGGGGAAGGGGGGGAAAGAGCGGCTGGTACCTTTGGGGGAAGAAGCTGTAGAGTGTTTGCAGGATTATATAAAGCAGGCAAGGGCGACGCTAATGGCCCGGCACCCACCATGCAATGCATTATTTGTAACCCGAAGAGGCAAAAGCATGAGTCGACAGGCTTTCTGGTATTTAATTAAGCGCTATGCCTCTTTGGCAAATATTGACGCTGAAATCTTATCACCCCATACCCTGAGACATGCATTTGCTACACATTTATTAAATCATGGTGCAGATTTAAGGGTGGTGCAAATGTTGTTAGGCCATAGTGATATTTCAACTACACAAATTTATACACACGTCGCGAATCAGCGCTTACAGCTGCTTTATCAACAACATCACCCCCGTGCGTGATGGCTGGCATTTTGCATTAATTGTCAGAATTTAATATTAAATTAACTTTAAATGAGTCTTTTATGCTCGGAATTAATTATACTTGCCCCTGTCTATGTATACAGATCACATTAATATTGAGAATTAATTTATGAAATTACTACTAAAATCGGGCCTGCTTTTAATAACAATGGTACTTGGGGCTGTGTCAACGGTTCATGCAAATGAGCTTGAAATAAAAGAATTAACAGAAAATATCAGTAAACGTTTGCCTGCTAATACCAAGCTGTCTGTAAAAACAACACCAATTTCGGGTGTATATGAGATTATGGCGGGTGGCCAGATTATGTATGCGGATAAAAATGCCCGTTACATATTTGATGGTGATTTAATCGATTTGAAAACAAAAAAGAATATTACTGAAGATACCCGCGGTTTAGTACGCCTTGATGCGTTAAAGCAACTGGGTGAGAAGAACATGCTGGTATATACACCTAAAGGTAAAATAAAACATACAATCACCATATTTACCGATATATATTGCCCATATTGCAGAAAGTTGCATGATGAAATGGGCGACTACATGGATAATGGCGTAAAAGTACGTTACATATTCGTTCCATTTAAAGGCCCCAAGAGTGTTCAAACATCGGTTTCAGTATGGTGTGCAGATGATCAAAACAAAGCAATGGATCAGGCTAAAAGTGGAATTGAGGTTGAAAAGAAAAGCTGTGATAACCCAATTAGTCAGCACCAGGCACTTGCGACTGATATTGGTATAAGAGGTACGCCTGCAATTATGCTTGAGTCAGGTCAGGTTTTACCTGGTTATGTTCCTTCGGCTAAATTATTACAGCAGTTAAATAGTACGCTTTAGAATAATATTTTGTTAAGTAACATCTCCATCGGGGAAAGAACGCCGTTTTTTGGCGCTCTGTCCCCTTAATCCATACCACTATCCGCTGATAGTGTCGTGAACCGACTCTGTAAAACTCTTGATGGCATCAATAAGGGGACAGAGCGGGAAAGATGCTCAGTCCCCGATGGAGATGCGCCTGAAAAGTGTAATCTCTTTCAGCTCATGACAATCTGTCGTTCGTCTCGTTCTCAGCAGGAGCATGGGAACAAGTTATACAGCACCTTGTCTTATTAATGCATCGCATTAAACATCTTACGGCGATACTTGCCTACCAGTGGATGCTCATCACCTAACAGACTAAACGTCGCAAGTAATGATTTTTTTACTGCGCCATCCTGAAACTGGTTATCTCTGATTAAAATATAAATTAAATTTTCCAGCCCTGGTTCATAGTTATCTTGATTAATCTGTTGTATCGCGAGTTGGTAGCGTGATAAATGATCATCTGGCGTTTCAGCTAGCATTTTTTCAAGTTCATTTATCTCAGGGGCATTCTCTGATACCAGTGCCAAATCAATTTTGTTTAATAAACTGATGACCTGAACATTTTCACGATCGGCTATGCTAAATTTGTTAAGCCTGGTTTTTGCCGCTTCATATTCTTTTTCACGGGCCTCCAGGTGAGCAAGATCTATTTGAATTGTAATATTGTCAGGTGCTAAAGATTCAGCTTCAAGTAGCATTTTTTTGCCACTATCAAAATCGCCTGACTGAATAATTTCAAAGGCCTGATTTCGTAAATTGTCGGCTTCAGATGTTGAATGTCTGTCAATTAATGCTTTGATATACTCTTCAGTTTGTAAGCCATTGAACTGCTCAACCATTTCTCCATTTTTAAAAACAAGCACAGTTGGAATAGAGCGTATTTGAAATTGCTGGCTTAATGAGAGCTCGCTTTCGCTATTAACTTTAGCTAATACAAATTGCCCATTAAGACTGTTTGCCAGCGTTTCTAAAACAGGTATAAGCTGTTTGCAAGGCTCACACCACTCAGCCCAAAAGTCGACCAGCACAGGCGCTTTAAAGGAGTTTTCAATAACACCTTGCTGAAAATTTTGTTCTGTAGCATCAAAAATAAAACCGGATGAACTCATTATTTTTCCCAAATTTATAATGTTTTTTTGTTTGTTAAAGGTGCGGTTAATTTAATTATTTGTGAAATATGCCTGTCACTTATTCATTGAAATAAAACAACTCGGAGCATTCAGTAAAGAGCAGACAGGATATGACTTCCTTATCTGGCCATAATTGCTTTATGCCGTTAGCGTAATAGCTCATTTGTTGTTGATATTCTTGCGATATTTTATCAAGGTTATTTGTCTCTGCATGTTGATGCGTTTTGTAGTCCACGATAATGACTTGATCCTGTTTAACAATTAACCTGTCAATAATGCCATAGATAAGGCGATTATCTTTAAAGTACTGTATAGAACATTCATTATGTATTTTAATAGCATTTTCAGGTTGAAATATTTTCTGCAAGTCAGGGTGAGTGTAATTAGAGTGAGCAATTGAAAACCAACTGTCTAGTTGCGTGTTCTTTTCAAGGTTTATTTCAAAAGATATTCTGTTTATAACTATGTCTGCACTTTGTTTATCATCTAAAGTAAGAAGTTCTAACATACGGTGTATCGCTATGCCGCGTTGTCTCGCTATTGGGTTATCCGTGCTTAGATTGGAGTCGCCAGCATTTGGAGAATTTGAACGAGTTGTGGTCAGACTTGGTGCCAGCATTGACTGAGGCTTTATGTGCATATCAATTTTTTTGCTTAATGCACTGTCTATCGGGTGTTTGCTAACTGAATCAGTCGTTTGATCTGAGATGCTTTCATCACATGTCACCTGTTCACCAAAACTATAACTTAAATGGTTATCTACCTGTTCATCAGACTGATCAGATAATGCTTGAAGCGCATTAAATAAAGGTTGGTACCAGTTAGCAAAGGGGCCTCTGTCTGGTTGGCAGCCACTAATAAACAGATATTGCCTGGCCCGTGTTATAGCGACATATAATAAATTTGCGTCTTCTTTTTGTTGAGACTCTTTAAGTTGCTTTGTCAGTGTTTTGGTAAAACCATCCTGAAATTTACTTGCGGGTACCAGCTGAAAATGTGTTGGTTTTTTATCCTCTACTGGCCAGTCAATTAAGGTGCTTAATGACGATTTGTCTTTAGAGGCGGTAATGGTATCAGCCAGGTAGACCACGGGCGCTTCAAGTCCTTTACTCGCGTGAATAGTCATTATTCGCACCCGTGCCTCTCTCGTTTCCATAGGCGCTTCATCAGGCGCGTCACTCTGGGTATTTCTCAGACTGCGCAGATGAAATAAGAAGTGCATTAAACTCGGGTAACGGCCGCTATCTAAATCAAGTGCCATTTCCAGGAAAAGTGTTAAATTGGCCTGTACCCGAGCTTGTAATGGTGTCGGTGTAGAGCGTTTGTAGCGCTCCAGAACATCTGCCTGGGAAAATATTTTATCGAGTAAGTCATGCACTGGAATTTTATCTGCCAGTGCGCGCCAGTTACTTAAATGTAACCAGGCGCGTTTAAGTGGGTGAATATCATCGAGTTCTTCTGCTAAAACTTCAAGTCGATTAAACCAGTGGCCCTGATGATGGTGGGCAGCAAGTAATTGCAGGTCATCATCGCTAGCATTGAACAAGGGTGATTTTAAAACCTGTGCCAGTGCCAGGTTATTGAAAGGGGTCAAAAGCGTATCAAGCAATGCTTCCATGTCCTGGATTTCTAAACAGGATAAAAAAGTGCCCCGATTCGTACCTAAATAGGCAATGCCGGCATCGCGTAGTGCCCGCTCATAATCTTCAACATGTGCACGTTTACGAACCAGAATAAAAATATCATTATAAGTTAGCGCGCGGTGTGAGTCGCCTTCAGTAACGGGTGTATTGTTATCAATAAGCTGTTTTATATGGCTGGCAATCTGGCGAGCTTCTTTCTGGTGAATCCCCGACGTTTCAGCGCGAGCTTCATTTAAGGGGTTGCGACAATAAACGGGTTCGGCCTTATCGTCCAGATCACTCATGCGCCAGAGAGGTAACACCTCAACCTTCCCTGCAAGATTTTCCAAATTAGTTTGATGTTCAATAAAACTGGGTAACTTGTTTTGAAATTCTTCCTGTAAAAAAACAGCGTTAACTGTATTAATGATGGCTGGCGATGATCGCCAGGATTTATTCAGGGGAAAAGATTTGGCATTCAAATGTTGTGTTAACCATTCAGAAGCCTGTTGTTGTAATTCGGGCTTTGCACGTCTAAAGCTATAAATAGATTGTTTCTCATCACCCACTAAAAATACACTACGGTGTGTTTCAGATTCAGCTGATGCCATTTCCTCCAACAGTGGCAATATCAATTGCCACTGCGTCGGGTTGGTGTCCTGAAATTCATCAATGAGTAAGTGTTGTATTTGTTGATCAAGTTTATATTGTATCCACAGGGCGTTTTCAGAGTCCTGCAATAGTTTATAGCTACGCCATTCCAGATCAGTAAAATCAAGTAAACGTTGTTGGTTTTTTAGAGTTTGATAGTGTTCAATAAATTTTTCACCGCAGTAAAACCAGTGGTGATTGAGTTGCCAGCAATGTTGTTTATTAAGTTGCTCGAGTGTTTCTAATATCTTATTACTGATTATTTCATGTGATTCCAGAAAACGATCAGCGTCATCATCCCCCAGTTTTTTGCGAAGTGCGGCGCTATCCTTACGGGCCAATGGCGTATTTTTTTGAGTTAGAAAACATGACCGTACAAGGTTAAAGGCATTTTTGTCTTTTGGTGTTTCTACC
>Ga0316204_10003581_pt1 | contig 30522 bp, 27 predicted proteins | sample 6monrhotite_MG_2_FD_205661 | JGI IMG/M metagenome (GOLD analysis project Ga0316204, IMG submission 205661) | Microbial mat bacterial communities from mineral coupon in-situ incubated in ocean water Damariscotta River, Maine, United States -... | ecosystem: Environmental > Aquatic > Marine >...
TCTGATTGTGTAATTGGCCGACCAATGACCAGATAATGACTGCCAGCTTGAATGGCATCGACAGGTGTCATAACACGTTTTTGATCGCCCTGGTCACTGCCAGCAGGTCGTATCCCTGGTGTTACCAGACAAAACTCCTTGCCGAGCTCAGTGGTTAAAAGCGCCGTTTCCCGTGCAGAGCACACGACACCATCCAGACCTGATGTTTGAGCCAATTTAGCAAGACGAACCACCTGTTCTTCCGGAGACACATTAACGCCTATTTCCATCAGATCTTCACGTTCCATGCTAGTCAGTACTGTTACTGCGATTAACAGCGGTTGCACAGATTGCTTATCCAAAGCTTCACTTGCAGCTTCCATCATGCGGTGGCCACCTGAAGCATGCACATTCATCATCCAGACACCAAGATCAGCAGCAGCAGCACAAGCATTTGCGGCAGTATTGGGAATATCATGAAATTTTAGGTCAAGAAACACGTCGTAATCACGCTGCACCAGCTGCTTTACAAGATCTGGGCCTTCGTGCGTAAACAATTCTTTACCGACTTTTAGCTTACATAGCGATGGTTCAATTTGATCAACAAACTGCCAGACGGCATTTGCATTTGGGTAATCTAAGGCAACGATAATTTTTGATTCGGCACTACTCATTCTCCTTCTACCCCTTGAATTGGTTTTACAGTGTTCCATTGTCGACAGCCTGGACATTGCCAGTGCATAGATTTACCGCTAAAGCCACAACTCCGACATTTGTAAACAGGCTTGTTGATAAGTAACTGACTCGTCACTTCTTTAAGCACTAACAACTTATCACGCACAGAATCTTTCACATGGGAAAGATTGAGATTAATTAAACGATCCATACCTCGAACAGATGGACGATGGCGCAAATATTCGGTAATAAAATCAATGGCCACATCATCACCATCTTCCTTTTGCACCAATTCAGCTAACGTCAACATAATGGTAATACTGCCATACTGCCTGATTAGCTCATTAAGATAAGCTTTGGCTTCATGCATCCTATCCAATGCTCGATAACATTCCAGCATAGGTGTCACAACTTCAGGTAAGAAATCTGAATCCTGTTGTTCAATTCGTAGATATGCCTTTAACGCCGCTTTGTCATTTCCGCAACGCTGTTCATTTTTTCCTTCTAGCAAGCTGGCGCGTACGCAGTTGCGATCACTCGAAAGTGCTTTCTTTAAGCATTTTTGAGCCGTACCACTCTCGCCTTGATGAAAAGCCGTTTCTGCCAATTCACAATAGTATTGCGCAATAGTAGACTGCATATTCTCACCAGATTTAATGGCTAACAAACGGGCAATATCAATAGCCTTATCCCAGTCTTTTTCCTGTTGATAAATGTCAATCAACTGTCGTAATGCAATCACTGAATGAGGTGATACTTCAATTAACTCCTTGAACAAAGCTTCCGCCCTGTCCAGTAAACCCGCACGCATATAGTCTTCACCCAATTCGTAAAGTGCCTGTGTACGCTGATTTTGAGTGAGTGTAGGTCGTGCAATTAAATTCTGGTGAATGCGGATAGCTCTATCAACTTCACCTCGACGTCGAAACAAACTTCCTAAGGCTAAATGTGTCTCAACGGTTTCACTATCAACCTCGAGCATTTGAATAAAAACTTCAATCGCTTTGTCGGGTTGCTCATTCAATAAATAGTTTAAACCCTTAAGGTAGTCCGGTGGAATCTCGCAAAGTGCCTTATCTTTTTCCGATAGTGGTTTTTTCCGTCCTACACGCCATCCACTATAGACAGCTAATGGTAGTAATAAAAATAACAGCGTTAACTCTATAGCCATTTAATGTTTATCTCTAATGGGAATAGCGCGTAAATTTAGTACTTCCTTTTCCGTCATTGCCGTTTGTTTTTTAAGTTGAGACATTTCACGTCGGACACGTAAGACAGCATTAAGGCTTGCCAAACCACCCAGGCACGCACCGATTAACAGGGCGATTGAGATCACCAGTGAGACAGGTAGGTGAATTTTTCCGAAGTAATAACTAAGTTGAATACTTTCAGTATTGAGGATAGCAAAAACAATTCCTGTCAAAAACAGTATCAACCAAAACCCAATATAGACTATTTTCATCATAGGGAATCTCCCAAATAAACCAAAATGATTGCTCAATACACCCAAATCAAGCAATTACCGGACCAGATATTTATGATATAACAAACACGTTGCCATAAAAAACGGCATGGGTCATATGACACCATGCCGTTTGAAATTAACTGTCTAAATCACTAAATTAATTTGTAATTTCTACTCTTTGCATGCTCTCATTTACACGCTCACGCATTTCTTTACCTGGCTTGAAGTGCGGAACATACTTTTCTTCTAATGTGACTGAATCACCCGTTTTAGGATTACGCCCCATGCGTGGTGGACGATGGTGTAATGAAAAGCTACCAAACCCACGAATTTCGATACGCTCACCTGTTGCCAATGTAAGCGCCATATGCTCCAGCATTGTTTTAACAGCCAACTCAACATCTTTGAATGCCAGTTGCTTTTGCTTCACCGCAAGAATTTCGATTAATTCAGATTTCGTCATTAGCATTCCCGTCGTCAGTTAAGAGGCCTGCTTTAAAAAGCAGGCCTTATTATCAGCCTAACTTACTCAGTGCCGCCTTCAATCTGACCCTTGAGAATATCACCAAGTGTCGTGGTGGCACCGCCAGTACTACGAGTATAGTCTTCAATCGCATTTTTCTCCTCATCTGTATCCTTCGCCTTGATAGAGAGAGAAATAGTACGATTTTTACGATCGATGCCAGTAAATTTGGCTTCGACTTCATCACCTTCTTTTAGCATGCTACGCGCATCTTCAATACGGTCACGCGAAATCTCTGAAGCACGTAAATAGCCTTCAAGGTCATTACCCAGGTCAATAATAGCGCCCTTGGCATCAATCTCACGAACTGTGCCTCGTACAAGCGTACCTTTAGGGTTAGCGGCCACAAAATCAGAAACCGGATCCTGTTCCAATTGTTTAACGCCTAATGAAATGCGCTCACGCTCCGGGTCAACGGCCAGAACAACGGCTTCTACGACATCGCCCTTCTTGAAATCACGAATCATTTCTTCGCCATTTTCAGCCCAGGAAATGTCAGACATATGCACCAGACCATCGATGCCGCCATCCAGGCCAATGAAAATACCAAAGTCAGTAATCGATTTAATCGCGCCTGAAACCTTATCGCCTTTATTGAATCGACCTGCAAAGTGTTCCCATGGATTTTCCTGACATTGCTTCATACCAAGTGAAATACGACGACGTTCTTCGTCGATATCCAATACCATAACTTCGACTTCATCACCTAGCTGAACAACCTTGCTTGGGTGAATGTTCTTGTTGGTCCAGTCAAGTTCAGAAACATGCACCAGACCTTCAACACCTTCTTCAATCTCAACAAAGCAACCGTAGTCTGCGATGTTAGTGATTTTGCCAAACAGGCGAGTATGTTCAGGATAACGACGTGCAATATCGACCCAGGGATCATCACCCATTTGCTTAAGACCAAGTGAAACACGCATTTTTTCTTTATCAAATCTCAGAACCTTAACGTCAATCTCATCGCCAACTTGTACGATTTCGCTAGGATGCTTAACGCGCTTCCATGCCATATCAGTAATATGCAGCAGGCCATCGATACCACCCAGGTCAATGAATGCACCATAGTCAGTCAGATTCTTCACTGCGCCCTTGACGATAGCACCTTCTTCCATGCTGGCTAGCAGCGCATCACGCTCTTCACCACCCTCTTCTTCAACAACGGCGCGACGAGAAACAACGACATTATTGCGACGGCGATCCAGCTTAATCACTTTAAATTCGAGTTCTTTACCTTCGAGGTAGCTGGTATCACGAACGGGGCGAACATCAACCAGTGAACCTGGCAGGAAGGCACGGATGTTATCCAGTACGACAGTGAAACCACCCTTAACTTTATCAGTAATGATGCCAGTCACAATCTCGCCAGCAGCGTGTGAAGCTTCCAACCTTGTCCAGGTCTCTGCGCGCTTGGCTTTTTCACGTGACAGTCGGGTTTCACCGAAACCGTCTTCAACGGCATCAAGAGCCACATCGACTGCGTCACCCACACTGACTTCGAGTTCACCAGCTTCACTCATGAACTGGTCTTTTGGAATGACGCCTTCGGATTTCAATCCGGCGCTCACAACAACAAAATCATCGCCCACGTGAACAACCGTGCCAGTAATAATGGCTCCAGGCGTCATCTGGGTCTTGGCTAAACTCTCTTCAAATAATTCGGCGAAACTCTCACTCATTTGGAATACTTCCTCGACCATGAAGGTCATATAAAATTAACCACAATCAGGATTGTGGGTTGATAAAAAAACGGGGATAGTATCTTGAGGACGATTACAAACCCCAACCATCAAGATTGCTGAAGACTTAAACGCTCGCCTGTTCCAACCGCTCCTGACAGAGCAGCTCAACCCTTTTGAAAACCGCCTCTATACCCATATCTGAGGTGTCTATAACGACCGCATCCTGGGCCGGCTTCAAGGGTGATACGGAACGCTGGCTATCTCGCTCATCACGTTCGGCAATCTCTTTTACAAGGCCGGGGAGACTAACATTTATTCCCTTTTCTTTCAACTGTTTATGGCGACGCTCAGCGCGTATTTCGGCGCTGGCGGTGAGGTATATCTTGAGTACTGCAGCAGGAAAAATGGTGGTGCCCATGTCCCGGCCATCAGCGACCAAACCAGGTAGTTGTCGGAACGCCCGCTGCCGTTCTAACAAGGCCTCACGCACAGCCGGTAAGGCGGCTACTTTAGAGGCATTATTTCCCGCCACTTCTGTACGGATATCATCGGTAACATCAGTGTTTTCCAGCTGTACTATCGGTTCACCCGTAGTTGAATCGGTCAAAAACTGTACATCCAGGTTGAGCGCGTAGTCAGCCAGTAGCGTTTCATTATCAAGCTGAAAACCATGCCGCAGCGCACCCTGCGCGACCAAACGATAAAGCGCACCACTATCGAGCATATGCCAACCCAATCGATCTGCCACCATTCGACTAATAGTGCCCTTACCCGTACCACTCGGGCCATCAATCGTCACGACTGGAATCATGCCGAAGCCTGTGAAATTTTAAGACCAACCCCAGCGGCAAGCGAGACAAAATCTGGAAACGAGGTATCCACATTGGCGCAGTCTTCAATCTCGATGGTGTCAGAAGCACGTATCGAAGCCATGGCAAATGACATGGCAATACGATGGTCACCATGGCTTTGCACTCGGCCACCACCAATCTTGCCGCAACCTTGTATGACCATGCCATCATCAGTCGGCACCGCATCTACACCCAGAATCTGTAGGCCATCCGCCATGACCTGGATACGGTCACTTTCTTTTACACGTAACTCACGGGCACCTGTCAGGATAGTTTCACCTTCGGCGCACGCAGCGGCGATAAATAGCGCAGGGAATTCGTCAATGGCAAGTGGTACCTGATCTTCGGGAATCGCAATCCCTTTTAGCGGTGCATATCGAACCCGAATATCAGCGACAGGCTCACCACCGACCTCACGAGGATTCAGTAATTCGATATCAGCGCCCATCAATTTGAGAATAGTAATCACGCCACCACGTGTCGGATTAACACCGACATGCTCTAACGTTAAATCAGCCCCGTGGCAAATGCTTGCACCGACGAGAAAAAAAGCAGCCGAAGATATATCCGCAGGAACATCTATATTGGTTGCTGTCAGTTTACCGCCACCTTCAACACAAATATGATTAGCATTGATTTCAACAGGATAACCAAAACCTTTTAACATACGCTCAGTATGATCGCGTGTTGGTGCCGGTTCTGTTACACAGGTCTTACCGATGGCATAAAGCCCTGCGAGTAATAAACAGGATTTTACCTGGGCGCTGGCGACCGGCATATCATAGTCAAAACCTTTCAATGCTTTGCCGCCATGACATTTCATCGGTGGCGTACCATCTTCTGTGGTTTCAACATTAGCGCCCATTTGCGCCAATGGATCTGTCACACGTCGCATTGGTCGTGTATTCAAAGAGGCATCACCGGTAAGTTCACAATCAAAAGCCTGCGCTGAGAGCAGCCCCGACAAAAGTCGCATTGAGGTGCCTGAGTTACCAAGCTCAAGTGGTTCAGCGGGTGCTTTTAAACCATTCATACCGACACCATGAATAACCACTTTGCCATTATCAGGACCGTCAATTTTGACACCCATCGCTCGGAAGGCATTCAGCGTTGCAAGATTATCTTCGCCTTGTAGAAAACCACTGACTTCTGTCACACCATCAGCCAGTGAGCCCAGCATGATACTGCGATGCGAAATTGATTTGTCACCAGGGACACGCAATGTCCCTTTAAGTAAGCCAGCAGGCTGCGCTACAAACGTTATGTTTTTGTTTGATGTCATTTTCTAAATTTCTATCTGATTTAATTTATTTACCTTCACAAAAGGCATCACGTGCATTTTTTGCACGTTCAAATGTCTCTTTAACGAATTGACTATCGCCCTTTTCAATGGCGTTGATTAATCCATCCAGATCAGCGCGAAAACGTTTCATCACCGCCACTAAGGCGACTTGATTGGCCATCGAAATATCATGCCACATGTGCGGATCAGAAGAGGCAATACGGGTAAAGTCACGAAAGCCCCCTGCTGCATAATCAAAAATATCTTTGCGATCATCCATACGCGCCAACGTATCTACCAGCGCATAAGCCAACATATGCGGTAAATGACTGGTCGCAGCCAAAACTTCGTCATGATGTTCTACCGACATTTCGATTACTTCTGCACCACAGGCTAGCCACATATCATGTACGATTTTAAGTGCTTCCGTCGACGTCTTGTCATGTGGCGTTAAAATGACGCGACGGTGTTGAAACAACTCTGCAAACGAGGCTTCAACTCCACTTTTTTCCGTGCCAGCGATTGGATGTCCCAGAATAACATTCTCAATATTACCGTTAAAAATTTCCGTCGCATCAGCCAAAACACTGCCTTTAGCACTACCCACATCGGTCAGAATAGTTTTTTCACCTAAGTATGATGCAATAGATTGCATCACACTTTTCATTTCGCCCAATGGCACTGCAAGCACCACGACATCCGCACCTGCAACAGCACTGGCAGGATCCGTATCATAGTCATCAATAACGCCAAGCCCTTTCGCAAGCTCAAGACTCGCTTCATTTCTGCCAACACCAATAACTTCATTAACTACCTGAGCATGACGCAAGGCACGAGCGAGTGATCCGCCAATAAGTCCTACACCAATTAATGTGAGTTTTTTAATCAAGACAAGACCTTTTGCAACGCGCTAAGCACACGCTTGTTTTGTTGTTCAGTCCCTATGGTAACGCGCAAATGATTTGGCATCCCATAGTTTGCGACAGGCCGAACAATAACACCTTCATGCAACAATGCATCATAAACTGGAGTTGCATCCCGACCTACATCCACCGCAATAAAATTGGCCACTGAAGGAATAAAATCAAGCTCCATGGCTTTAAAACCCTGAGTGAGCTGACGCATTCCCTGACAATTGGTTTCAATTGAATGTTGTAAGTGTTCAGTATCTTCTAAAGCGACAACTGCTGCTTCTAAAGCCAATGCGTTAACATTAAAGGGGGGGCGAACCCGATTTAATAGATCTGCAATCTGAGAATTCGATACACCATAACCAATACGTAGCCCAGCAAGTCCATACACTTTCGAAAAGGTACGTGACACCACCAGATTAGGATACTTATCGACCCATTGAATTGTGCTCGGATAGCCCTCAGCCTTTAACTGTGGTGCACTGGCATATTCGAAGTAGGCTTCATCAACGACAACAATAACGTGCTCAGGCAGATCTCGAATAAAGGCCTCAAGCGCATCCCCAGGCAACCAGGTGCCGGTTGGATTATTTGGATTGGCAATAAAGACGACCCGGGTCTTATGCGTTATCGCTGCACGCATCGCTTGCAGATCATTCCCCCAATCTTTCGCAGCAGGAACAACAGCCTTAGCACCAGCCATTTGTGTCAGGATGGGATAAACTGCAAAAGAATGCTGTGAAAAAACCACCTCGGATTCTGGTGTTACAAAAGTACGTACTACGAAATCAAGAATATCGCTTGATCCGTTACCCAGCGTAATCTGATTCACAGATACATCCAGACAATCCGATAACTTTTGCTTTAAAGTAAATCCTCCACCATCAGGGTACAACCAAACAGATGATAGTGATCGTGACATCGCTTCAATGGCTTTAGGACTAGGCCCCAGGGGGTTTTCATTAGATGCCAATTTATCCGCGTTTTTTACGCCATACTCGCGCTCCAGTTCTTCAATCGGCTTGCCGGGTTGATATGGCATTAAACCCTGAACACCAGAGACAGCTAATTCTGTAAAATCATACGCCATATTTTGCAGTTATCACTTTGTCTATTTTGTTCGACCATAAATATCATCAAAGCGCACGATATCGTCCTCACCAAGATAGCTGCCAGACTGCACTTCAATCATCTCTAATGGAATAGTACCCTTATTTTCCAGTCGATGTTTAGTGCCAATAGGTATAAACGTAGACTGGTTTTCGGACACCAGAAAGACTTCATCGTCACGCGTTACCTGCGCTGTACCACTCACCACAATCCAGTGTTCCGCACGATGATGATGCATTTGTAACGATAAAGCGGCACCGGGATTCACCGTAATGCGTTTAACCTGATAACGATCACCAACATCAATGCCTTCATAGGTTCCCCAGGGCCGATGTACCTGACGATGGGTTAAGTGTTCTTCACGATTTTGTGTTTTCAACCAGTCAACGACTTTTTTAACATCCTGTGTATGACCTTTGTCTGCCACCAACAACGCATCAGCCGTATCAACCACGATAGTATCTTTCAGACCTATCGTCGCAACTAAACGGTGGCTGGAGAATAATAAAGAATTTTCTGTGTTCTGGGCCATTACTTCACCCCTAATCACATTTCCCATGTCATCTTTGTCACCCACCTCCCACAAAGATGACCAGGCTCCTACGTCGGACCAACCAGCAGACAGTGGTATTACTGCTGCATGATGTATCGCCGTTTCACTGACCGCCTTTTCCATTACCGCATAGTCAATAGAATCACTGGGACAGCTTGAAAAAATCTCGACATCAACACGATAAAAATCTAAATCCTGTTTGCCCTTGCGATATGCCTTTTCACAGTGTTGATATATATCCGGACAATGTTGTTTAATTTCTTCCAACCAGGTAGCCACTGTCATCATAAACATGCCGCTATTCCAATAATATTCGCCTGATGCAAGGTAAGTCTCAGCTGTATCAATGTCCGGCTTTTCAACAAAAGATTTGATTTTAAGCGCATCATGCCCGGCAATAGCATCACCACGCTGAATATAACCGTAACCGGTCTCCGCACTGTCCGGCACAATGCCAAAGGTAACGAGGTAACCCTGCTGTGCCAACAACGCGGCATCATTAACCGCTGATTGAAATGCAACAACATTCTGAATTACATGATCTGCTGGCATCACTAACAAAATTGTCTCAGGTGTGTCTACCATCGCCAATGCAGCCAGAGTTAGTGCTGGCGCCGTATTTCGTCCAACAGGTTCAAGAATAATTTTTTCAGCCGCTTTATCAATACTTCGTAGTTGTTCGGCAACAAGGAAACGATGCTCCTCATTACAGATTATCAACGGTGCAGATAAATTATCGATGCCTTCAAGGCGACCTACGGTCTCCTGCAACATTGTGTCATTAGAGACTAGAGGTAATAATTGTTTCGGATAGAGTTGGCGTGACAATGGCCACAGACGTGTACCAGAACCCCCTGAAAGTATTACTGGCTGGATCATGTCTTTATCCTAAATCTAAATATTGAATCAAAGAATTACAGCTTTTGGGTAAGAGCCTAGCACTTTCACCATATTGGCTTCTTTTTGTAATGCCGTAAGCGCGGCAGCTACTGAAGCATCCGATTGATGTCCTTCAATATCAATAAAAAAAACATAATTCCACATACCTCGACGTGAAGGACGCGATTCAATCCGCGTCATTGAGACGTTATTATTCGAAAAGGGGGCCAGGATATTATACAGTGCTCCAGGTTTATTTTCGGTATAGATCAACATGGAAGTTTTATCTTTACCACAGGGAGGCGTTTCTCGCTTCCCAATCACAATAAAACGTGTCGTATTATCGGTCTCATCCTCGATATTATTTGCAAGAGTATTGAGCACATAAATACCAGCAGCTGCTTCACCCGCAATGGCAGCCGAATCTTTTTCTTCCGCTGCACGTTTAGCTGCTTCTGCATTGCTACTTACATCAATACGCTCAACACCAGCCAGATTCACATCAAGCCAGCGATGGCATTGTCCTAAAGATTGACGGTGAGAATAGACCTTTTTAATACTCGAAACATCATCGGCCAGAGATAACAGACAATGATGGATGCGCAACTCAACCTCACCACAAATATGCAACGACGAATTCATAAATTCATCCAGTGTATGAGTCACCATACCTTCGGTAGAATTTTCTACCGGCACAACGCCATAAGCTGCATTACTCGATTCAACTTCACGAAAGACATCAGCAATACTGGCTTGAGGCATGGTGTTGACAGAATGGCCAAAATGTTTCAGTGCAGCGGCCTGGGTATAAGTCCCTTCTGGTCCCAGATAGGCAATCGACATAACTTGTTCAAGTGCCAGGCAGGCGGACATAATCTCACGGAATAAACGCGCAACTTCCTGATCAGGTAATGGCCCCTGATTACGCGATTTCACCTTCGCTAAGACTTCGGCCTCACGTTCAGCACGATAAAAAGATGTCTCATTAGCCCCACCCTCCGATTTCGCCTCTGCGACATCAACAGCGACTTGCGCACGCTGGCTAATAAGCTCTTGTATCTGCTCATCCAGCGCATCAATTTTTTTCCGTAGCTGAGGAAGTTTGTCCGACATAGCTCGCCAGTAATAATAAACGTTACAAAAATTAGTCTACAACGTACGCACTTTTAATACACCCTCGATAGCCGCAATTTTTTCAACCAATCCTGCATCGGGAGCTTTATCAACATCGATAATGGTATAAGCCAAATCACCGTGCGATCGATTCAACATATCGACAATATTCAAACCCTTTTCAGCGAGTGCTGTTGATATTTGGCCAACCATATTAGGGACATTGCTATTCGCCACAGTTAATCGGTTGCCATCAGAACGCTGCATCACCATCTCAGGAAAATTAACTGAATTGTGGATGTTACCGTTCTCCAGATAATCTTTTACCTGTTCCGCAACCATAACCGCACAGTTGTCTTCCGCCTCGGTTGTTGAGGCACCAAGATGAGGTAGCGCAATAACTCTTTCGTGATCTTTTAACAAGTTACTGGGGAAATCACAGACATACGCATAAACTTTTCCAGCTTTTATGGCTGCACTCACTGCTTCATCATCAATAATACCGTCGCGTGCGAAGTTTAAAATAACGACATTATCTTTCATGATCTTCAAACGCTCAGCATTGATCATGTTTTTTGTCGCGTCGATTAACGGTACGTGAAAGGTGACAAAATCGGCTTTTGCCAATAGTGCATCAACACTAGTGGCTTTTTCGATATTGGCAGATAGTTGCCAGGCGCCTTCAACTGTTAGCCCCGGATCAAATCCAACAACATTCATTCCGAGATCGACAGCCGCATTTGCAATACTGCGACCAATAGCACCTAAGCCAATCACACCAAGTGTACGCCCTGGTAATTCGAAGCCCGCATATTGTTTTTTACCGGCTTCTACTGCTTTATGAATTTCTTTATCTTCACCCGTCAGATTACGGGAATAATCCCAGGCCTGACACAGATTACGACACCCCATTAACATACCGGCGATAACCAGTTCTTTTACTGCATTTGCATTGGCGCCTGGTGCATTAAAAACGGGAATACCGAGTGATGACATTTTATCGACAGGGATATTATTAACGCCAGCACCTGCACGTCCAACCGCTCTCAAACTTTCTGGCAATTCCATATCATGCATATTGAAAGAGCGAAGTAAAATAGCATCCGGGTTTTGCATCTCGGACGCTACTTCATATTTGGCGCGCGGCAATCGTTCAAGACCGGCTATAGCAATATTATTCAGAGTATGAATCTTGTACATATAACTAAATCCTTTTTCTTAGCCGTGACGTCTTTCAAAATCATTCATGAAATCAATCAACGCATCAACGCCCGCTTCAGGCATTGCATTATAAATACTGGCGCGCATACCACCTACAGAACGGTGGCCTTTTAAGGTTTTTAAATTCACCTTGACCGCTTCTTCAAGAAATGTTTTATCAAGATCCGCATTTGCCAGAGTAAATGTAACATTCATCCAGGAGCGGCAATCCTTTTGAACCGGATTCGCATAAAAACCTGAGTCATCAATCGCCGCATAAAGTTTTTGCGCTTTACGTTGATTGATCTTCTCCATGGCTTCCAGACCACCTTGTTCTTTTAACCACTCAAAAACCAAACCTGCCAGGTACCATGAGTAGGTTGGTGGTGTGTTAGCCATCGAATCATTATCAGCATGCGTTTGATAGTTAAACATACTGGGCGTTCCATCTATTACTTGCCCAATCAAATCCTTTCGGACAATCGCTATTGTTAATCCAGCAGGACCAATGTTTTTCTGTGCCCCCGCATAGATCACGCCATATTTTGCTACATCGATCTGGCGCGATAAGATTGTTGATGACATGTCCGCCACCAATGGAGTGTCACCTGTCTCGGGAATCCAGTTAAACTCAACGCCGCCAATAGTTTCGTTAGGTGTGTAATGCACATAAGCGGCATCATCACTTAACTGCCATGCATCTTTTGCTGGCGCATAGGTAAAATTTTTATCTTCACTACTGGCTGCAACGTTGACTTCACAATATTGCTTAGCCTCAGCAATGGCTTTTTTCGACCATGCCCCTGTATTGATATAATCTGCTTTTGATTTGCCTCGCAAAAGATTCATTGGCACCATCGCAAACTGACTGCTAGCGCCGCCTTGCAGAAACAGCACAGAGTAATCATCTGAAATATTCATTAAAGAGCGCAGATCAGTCTCGGCTTTTTCTGCAACCGACATAAACTCCTTGCCACGGTGACTCATTTCCATAATGGACATGCCGCTGCCCTGCCAGTCAAGAATCTCTTGCTGAGCTTTTTCCAACACAGCCTGTGGCAACATTGCCGGACCGGCACTAAAGTTATACACGCGAGACATTCATACTCTCCTAAACTACCTGATGTTTGATTTTGAAAAAGACAATACGTTAAATACTTTTATTTAAGGTTATAAATCACAGGCTTTATTCTTCTTCAGCTTCTACTTCCTGGATACTTTCAATACGCTCAATCCCGGAAAGCGTTTCATCTGAATTTAAGCTAATCAGTCTTACACCCTGTGTGTTTCTACCCATGATGCTAATTTCATTAACACGGGTGCGCACCAAAGTACCATTCGTGGTGATCAGCATAATCTCATCGTCATCACCTACCAACTCAGCACCAGTAACATCGCCATTACGTTCCGTCGTCTGAATCGAGATAATTCCCATACCACCTCGACCGTGTTGCGGATAGTCATCAATCGATGTGCGCTTGCCATAACCTTTCTCTGTAGCCGTTAGCACATCACCTTCACCTTCGATAATTAACGAGATAACCTTCTGGCCATCTTTCATCTTGATGCCACGCACGCCAACAGAAGCTCGACCCATTGGGCGTACATCAGCTTCATTGAACCGTATACATTTACCTGCGCTTGAAAATAGCATCGCATCTTTTGTGCCGTCAGTTAATTCAGCACCAACCAAGGCATCACCTTCGCGCAACTCGATAGCAATAATGCCAGATGCCCGTGGACGTGAAAAATCTTTTAGTGGAGTTTTCTTTACCGTGCCACTTTCCGTCGCGAAGAAAATAAAATGCTCTTCATCATATTCACGAATCGGCAAGATAGCATTGATACGCTCACCATCGGTGAGTGGCAGCAGATTTACTATGGGTTTGCCACGCGCGGTACGACCCGCCTGTGGCAATTCATAAACCTTCAACCAATAGACTTTGCCACGGTTAGAGAAACACAAAATGGTATCGTGCGTATTCGCCACAAAAAGCTTATCAATAAAATCTTCATCTTTAACAGACGTCGCGGCCTTGCCTTTACCGCCACGACGTTGTGCCGAATAAACTGTTAAAGGTTGTGATTTGGCATAACCTTCATGTGACAACGTCACAACCACGTCTTCTTCGGTAATCAAATCTTCAATGGTGAGATCTTCCTGACTTGCAATAATTTCAGTGCGGCGCTCATCACCATACTGATCGTTCATATCCGTCAGCTCATCACGAATCACCTGCAGTAAGCGTTCGGGGTTAGAAAGGATATCCAGTAAATCAGCAATGATTTCGAGCAGGTCTTCGTACTCTTTAATAATTTTGTCTTGTTCAAGACCTGTAAGACGATGCAGGCGCATATCCAGAATCGCCTGAGTTTGCACATCCGATAAATGATATTCATTACTTACCAAACCAAATTCATCAGCAAGGCCATCAGGGCGAGAAGCCCTGGCACCAGCGCGCTCCAACATCTGGATAACGACACCTGGCTCCCAGGCATGGGCCATTAACTGTTCTTTTGCCTGCGCCGGGCTTGCTGCGGCTTTAATAAGTGCAATAATGGGATCAATGTTTGCCAGCGCTATCGCCAAACCTTCACGGATATGCGCTTTCTCACGTGCTTTACGTAAATCGTAAATGGTTCTACGTGTCACCACTTCACGACGATGACGTACAAAGGCTTCAAGAATTTGCTTAATATTCAATAAGCGTGGTTGGCCATCAACCAGTGCCACCATATTGATACCAAATACATTCTGCATTTGAGTATGCTGATAAAGATTATTTAATAAGACTTCAGCAACCTCACCACGGCGCAGCTCAATAACGACGCGCATACCATCTTTATCTGACTCATCTCGTAATCCAGTTATACCATCGAGCTTTTTCTCTTTTACGAGCTCGGCAATGCGCTCAATCAAACGTGCCTTATTTACCTGATAAGGCAACTCAGTAATGATAATCGCCTGCTTGCCCTTGGCATCTTCTTCAACTTCGGTACGAGCACGCACATATATACGACCACGTCCTGTCGCATAAGCTTCGGCAATGCCACGCGCACCATTAATAATTCCAGCGGTAGGGAAATCAGGTCCAGGAATAATCGCCATCATTTCCTGAATGGTTAATCCCGGGTTATCAATTAACGCCAGACAGCCGTTGATGACTTCAGAAAGGTTGTGTGGTGGGATATTGGTTGCCATGCCCACTGCAATACCGGTTGAACCATTGACAAGCAGGTTCGGAATTTTTGCCGGCAGAATCTCCGGCTCATGCTCGGATTCATCATAGTTGGCAACAAAATCGACGGTTTCTTTATCCAGATCGGCCAATAGCTCATGCGCAATCTTCGACATGCGCACTTCGGTATAACGCATCGCTGCAGGCGAATCACCATCGACTGAACCGAAATTACCCTGACCATCCACCAGCATATAGCGCAAAGAGAACGGCTGGGCCATTCGAACAATGGTGTCATACACAGCCGTATCACCATGAGGGTGATACTTACCGATAACATCACCGACAACACGGGCAGATTTCTTATAGGGTTTATTGTAATCGTTGCCTAGTTCCCGCATGGCAAATAACACACGACGGTGAACCGGTTTGAGGCCATCACGCACGTCTGGCAGTGCGCGACCGACGATAACGCTCATGGCGTAATCGAGATAAGACTGTTTCATCTCCTCCTCAATGTTTACCGGGAGGATCTCTTTTGCAAATTCACTCATAGGGTCATTTCCACCAGACGAAACCAGAAAGCTTAAGAGCGGAAATTATACCATGCCATTCACCCTACCGCATCACATAAACGTGATGCGACAAAGGGAATAAGGAAGGCTAAAAGGATTTTATGCTAATTGTGAACGAGCTTTTTGGATGAATTCCATAAAGAATGCTGCAAATATACCCAACATCAGACCCAAGACAATACCTAAAGCCAAAACCAAAGTTCCTTTTGGTTTAATTTTGACTGGCTTTTTTGCCTCTCCATCTAGCTGAAATGGCTTAAATGACTCAGGAGTAAACTTAATTGACTGTAATCTCTGCAGCTCTAACTGCTTATCACGCAAGCCAGGAATATAAGCATCGTTTGAATGGCGTTGTCTGAGTTGTTCCAGCACTGCCGTCAGCACTTTTACCCCTCGCATGTAATCTGGGTTTTTAAGATCTGATGTGACAACCGTTAATGCCTGTGGATTTTTTATTGTCACCAACTGGTTATCAGAAATCCCCAGTTTTCTGGCGATTTTCAAGTTGCTCTCTAGCTTGGCAATCTCATCATCAAGACTGACTTTAGCTTTTTTTCTGCTAAGTTCAATACTAGACTCAAACGAAATAATTTTCCTTTTTACGATAGCCTGTTCTTCACGAATCAGTTCAGCAACATATAATTTTTCGGAAAACGTAATATATTGATCAAGAATTTTACTAAGGCTTTCTTTGTCTTTAGCGTCGTATTGAATTACAACGTTATCCCCGGGGAAATCTTTTTCCACTGTGAAACCTAAAGGGTTATCCACCGACTCATCATCACTAGCTTTGTTGCTTGCTGGAAATAAAACACTGTTTCCTTTTATAAAATCATTCCAGACCTGCTTGGATTTTAATTTTGATTGAATGCTCTCAAAAACTTCTTTTGATTTAAAAGAAGATAGAGAAGTATTCTCTGCCTCTGTCAAAGTTAGTTCGCTTTGTAATGGTAGTAAGATCATTACAGATGTTTGATAGACTTTGGGGGCCAGAATTAAATAGGCAACACACATCAAGACCACAACTACAAATGCAACAATAATCGTTCTTTTTCTTCTTGCCAAAACAAAATAAAGATCTAATAAACTAATTTCATCTTCATTGTTATTGTTATTGTTATTGTTATTGTTATTGTTATTGTTTTCACGACGGTCGTAATACTCGGTTACTTCACCCATACTATATCTTTGCCTGTTGTTTAATTTTGTTTCAAAAACAGTTTCTGCAGTTTATCCCCATCGGGTATTGCAATTATACCACGCTCAGTCACTATCGCATCAACCATTTTTGCAGGGGTAACATCAAAAACCGGGTTCCAGGCACTTGCTCCTTCCGCAGCAATAGGAACTTTACCACAAGAAAGTATTTCCCTTGTCGCTCTCGTTTCAATAGGAATATCCTCTCCTTTTGCGATATCCATATCGATAGTCGATATTGGCGCAGCTACCATAAACTTAACCCCATGTTGTTTAGCCAGTACGGCCAAACTGTATGTACCGATTTTATTCGCGACATCTCCATTCGCGGCAATGCGATCCGAACCAACAATCACCCATTGCACCTTGCCCTGCTTCATTAACCAGCCAGCGGCACCTTCGACAATAATGGTCACAGGAATATTATCCTGTAACAACTCCCATGCTGTCAGACGTGCGCCTTGTAACCAGGGACGGGTTTCGTCGGCATAGACTTGTGATATTTTGGTCTGATGATGGGCACTACGGATCACGCCCAGTGCCGTACCATAACCACCCGTTGCTAATGCTCCTGCATTGCAATGCGTTAACACTGAACTTCCAGCTTCAATTAACGACGCACCAAACTCCCCTATTTTACGGTTCGCCGCAATATCTTCGTCGTGGATAGCTTTTGCTTCCATCAATAAAGCCATCACTGGATCACCATTGAGCGCATCGATTTGCTTTTGCATACGCGCCAACGCCCAAAACAAGTTTACTGCCGTTGGCCGTGATTCTGCCAGCACGTTAATATCTTGTTTAATCAACGCTTTCCAATCATTTTGTGATTCTGCATAGCGCTGTCGAGCAGCCATTACCACACCATAGGCCGCTGTGATGCCAATCGCCGGCGCACCACGAACCACCATATCGGTGATCGCCGCTGCTGTTTCAATCACATCATTACAATGAACTTGTTTTACTTCGAAGGGCAATATTCGCTGATCTAGCAACACCAAGTGTTCATCAAACCATTTAATGGCTAAATTGTGGTTGTCTTTTGTCATCACCCTACGATATACAATCTCAATAATATTTAACAGTATTGACAAACTCGGCTTAAGCCGCACTTGTGTTTATCCTTGCATCACCGGTATCTTTCGTTGCATGGAAATCGATACTCTCATCAATGCGCGTTGGATAATCCCTATTGAACCAGCCGGTACTGTACTTACCGAACATGCTCTGGCCATTCATGATGGCCATATTGTCACTATCTGCCCACAGCAACAGGCAATGGAACAATTCCAACCCGCCCATGTTGTCGATCTACCACATCATGTGATTATGCCGGGCCTGATCAATGCACATAATCATGTCGCCATGAGTTTGATGCGCGGTATTGCTGATGACTTACCCTTGATGGACTGGCTGCAAAACCACATCTGGCCAGCCGAACAACGCTGGGTCAATAGTGATTTTGTTTTTGATGGCTCACTTTTAGCCTGTGCCGAAATGTTACGTGGCGGCACTACCTGTTTTAACGACATGTACTTTTTCCCGGAAGACACCGCGCGAGCTGCAGAACTTGCGGGTATTCGAGCCAGTGTCGGTCTGATTATGATCGACTTCCCTTCAGCCTGGGCTCAGGATGCTGATGAATACATCCGCAAAGGTCTCGACCTGCATGACCAACTCAAAAACAACTCATTGATTTCAACGACCTTTGCTCCACACGCACCTTACACGGTTAGCGATAAACCACTGCAACGCATCGCAACCCTGGCTGAAGAACTGGATATCCCTATTCACATGCATATCCACGAGATTGCCCATGAAGTAGAAGAAGCCGTTAAACAACACGGCCAGCGCCCACTGACAAGACTCCACCAGCTTGGCCTCGTGACCCCCCGCCTGCTTGGTGTCCATATGACGCAACTGACGGAAGAAGAAATAAACGAATACGCCACTGCCGGTGCCCATGTGGTGCATTGCCCAGAGTCCAATCTCAAACTGGCCAGTGGATTTTGCCCTGTCGATAAATTAATCAACGCGGGTATTAATGTCGCCCTGGGTACCGATGGCGCTGCCAGTAATAATGATTTGGATATGTTTGGTGAAATGCGTACAGCGGCTCTCCTTGGTAAGGCCGTCGCGAATAATGCCAGTGCGGTTTCCGCGGAAACCGTATTGCGCATGGCGACAATCAATGGTGCCAAAGCGCTAGGCTTAGATGACAAAATCGGTTCTCTGGAAAATGGCAAAGCCGCAGATGTTATCGCCATCAACATGCAGGGCATTGAGGCTGAGCCCATCTACGACCCAGCATCTCAACTTGTCTATGCGACAGGACGCGAACGGGTGACCGACGTCTGGGTCGCCGGCCAGCATGTTCTGAAGAATCGTCAACTCACGACGCTGGATGAAAAGCTGATTCTTGCCAATGTACGCCAATGGCAAGAGAAGTTAAGTACACCAAGCGCTTAATTCTTGCCCCGGTTCGCGGTATGCTACGCCCATGAATGACACCACTGCCAATTTCGATCCCAATGAAATCGCCAAGTTTGAAGCCCTCGCCTCGCGCTGGTGGGACCCTCAAAGTGAATTCAAGCCACTACATGATATCAACCCACTACGGCTCGAATATATTGACCGTCGCACGGGTCTGAATAATAAAAAAGTCATTGATGTTGGCTGCGGCGGCGGTATTCTCGCCGAAAGCATGGCGGCCAAAGGCGCAAATGTAACTGGCATTGACATGGGTGAGGCACCTCTCTCCGTGGCCAGACTCCACCAACTGGAATCCGGCGTCTCCGTTGATTATCAAAAAATTACGGCTGAAGAATATGCGGACACGAATGCCGCCAGCCACGATGTCGTCACCTGCATGGAAATGCTGGAGCATGTACCTGATCCCGCATCCACGATTGCGGCCTGTGCCAAACTGGCCAAACCCGGTGCCGATGTTTTCTTCTCAACCATTAACCGTAATCCCAAGGCCTTCCTGTTTGCGATTGTCGGTGCCGAGTATGTTTTAAATATGCTGCCCAAAGGGACACATGAATATAAAAAATTTATCCGTCCTTCCGAATTAGAAGCCTGGTGTCGAGACGCGGGTTTAAGCGTTCGTGAAATAACGGGTATGTCATACAACCCTCTCAGCAAGCGTTATTCACTGGGGTATGACGTCAATGTTAATTACTTACTCCACTGTCAACGCATTGATTAACATACTTCACGCGATCTAATTATCCAGTGAGCAACACCCTTATAAAAACCATCCTGTTCGATCTCGATGGCACGCTTGCCGATACAGCCACAGATCTTGCCGATGCATTGAATCAAGTTTTACAAAACAATCAACGCGATGCGTTGGCTTTTGAAACGATTCGTCCCTGGGTGTCACATGGTGGTCAGATTATGATTAAAAACGGTTTCCAAATCGAACTGGATGACCCTGAGTTTGAAACCTTGCGTCAGGAGTTTATCGAAATTTATCAAAACAACATTGCAAAAAAAACGGATCTATTCCCTGGCATGTACGAGGTGCTGGATGGTATTGAACAACGTGGATTTAACTGGGGCGTCGTCACGAACAAACCTTCATGGCTGACAGACCCATTAATGGAAGCCTTAAAATTACATCAGCGTAGCGCCTGCACCGTTAGTGGCGACACGTTAGAAGAACGCAAACCACATCCTGCTCCTCTACTGCATGCCTGTGAACTTGCCAACAGCCAGGCATCAGAGTGCTTATACATCGGTGATGCTGAGCGTGACATTATTGCTGGCAAGCGTGCAAAAATGAAAACCCTGGTAGCACTGTTTGGCTACTTGAGCGAAAATGATGTGCCTCAAGACTGGCTCGCCGATGATATGATAGAACAGCCGCTAGAGATTCTCGATTGGCTGGATCGCCACAACAAGAAAATTGCGTAGCGCCATGTTTGAACTTAACAATATTATCATTTTTATCGCTGGTATCAGTATTGGTGCCATCACGGTCTATCTGTGGCTACATAAAAAAATTGCTGCATTACAGGCAGAACAACTTCGTCTACAAACTACCCTTGATATAGAGCGTCAGCAACACACCGAAAAAAATGCCAGTCTTGAACAGGTCCGTCAGCAACTCGCTGAGACATTTAACCAGTTATCGACAGAGGCTTTGAAACACAACAGCGAAACATTTTTAAAGTTAGCAGAAGAAAACCTCAGCAAGTTTCAATCCCATGCTGAAGGTCAGTTACAGCAAAAAGAAAAAGCCGTCGAAAATCTATTAAAACCCATTAAAGAAGCGCTCGATAAAACTGAACGTCAAATCCATCACGTTGAGAAAGAACGCAAAGAGGCCTATGGCGCTTTACACAAGCACCTGGAAACTATGGCGCTTACTCAGGCCAACCTACAAGATGAAACACGAAATCTGGTACAGGCATTACGTCGTCCTGAAGTGCGTGGTCAATGGGGTGAGCTAACACTAAAACGTCTGGCCGAACTTGCCGGCATGGTCGAACATTGTGACTTTTTTGAACAGGAACAGATTAAAACTGAAACAGGTAATGTCCGACCAGACATGATCGTGCGCATGCCAGATCGCCGAGACATCGTCGTCGATGCCAAAACCCCATTGGATGCTTACCTGCGTGCGATTGATGCGAAGAGCGATGAACAACGTCTACAGGAATTACAAACACATGCGCGTCATGTGCGTGAACGCGTAAAGGAACTGGCAAGTAAAAGCTACTGGTCCAGCCTTAAAAACACACCGGACTTTGTGGTGCTATTTATCCCCGGCGATCAATTTCTCTCCGCCGCTCTGGATCAGGATAAAGGCTTGCTTGAATTTGCTCTACAACAAAAAGTCATCCTTTCAACACCGACGAGTCTTGTTGCCCTGCTCCGTGCGATTGCTTATGGCTGGAGACAGGAACAACTCGCTGAAAACGCAGAGCACATCCGTCAGGTGGGCGAGGAACTCTATGGCCGCCTATTAACGTATACCGATCATCTGGGGCGTTTAGGTAAAAGCCTGGAAGGCAGCGTTAAACATTATAATAGTGCCGTCGGCTCTTTTGATAGTCGCATACTGCCAAGTGCACGTAAGTTTTCCGAATTAGGTGTGCAGACTGAAAAAACCTTAGATCGCACGGATCAAATCGAATCTGCACCCCGAATTGTTGAAAACAAACAAGACTAACTATTCTTTCAGACTCTTTTGAATTGCTTTACCTGCATTTTCCAGTGCCTCACCACTTTTTTCCAATGCACCTTCACCAGCTTGCTTGAACTTTTCCTGCAGATTTTTCGCTTCGAATGGATTGCTATAAATCGGTTTGTCTCGACCAATATTGACACCAAACCACATGCCCAATAAAACGCCAACAATTAGCCACAAAATTGCAAATTTAATCGTCTTCATCGTTTATAATCCTGTATCAAAGATTTTCTCATTGGACTTTAACACAAAAAATGGCTTTAAAATCTTCCATTGATGCCGCCTACCAGTACTGTCTCGATATGGCACAGCGTCATTACGAAAATTTTCCCGTTGCGAATGGTTTACTGCCAAAACACCTGAGTAAACCGATTGCAGCCATTTACGCCTTTGCCCGTACTGCCGATGATTTTGCAGATGAAGGCAATGCAGTCACCGAGACTCGCCTACAACAACTTGATGAATATACTGCGCAGCTCAGCATGATTGAGCAAGGCAAACAAATGGACTCAGCCATTTTTATGGCCCTGGCTGACACTATCGAACAGCACCATCTTCCCGTACAACTATTTCATGATTTACTCAGTGCATTTAAGCAAGATGTCACAACGCAACGTTATGCGACTTACAATGATGTGCTTGATTATTGCCGCCGTTCTGCCAACCCTGTCGGGCGGCTGATGTTGCACCTATACAAAAAGGCAACACCTGAAAATCTACAACAGTCAGACGCGATATGCACATCACTACAACTGATAAATTTTTATCAGGATCTTGCACAGGACTACACGGAAAATAACCGTATATATATCCCAGAGGAAGACTGGCAACGATTTGACATATCAGAGCAGCATTTTAGCAATCTCACCTCTGATGCTAATATGCAAGAGATGATGCATTATGAGTACCGACGTACGCGCGAGCTTTTATTGTCAGGCCTACCCTTAGGTCTGTCATTAAAAGGTAGAATAGGTTTTAATATGCGTGCGATTTATCTTGGTGGAATGCGTATACTACAAAAACTGCAGCGCAATACAGATAATGTATTTAACCGTCCGCGGCTTAATAAACTCGATAAAATCTCTATTCTCTGGCATGCATTATCAAAAAAACTATCATGACACCTGAAGACTATTGCCAACAAAAAACATCGCAGAGCGGTTCAAGCTTTTATTACAGCTTTGTCATATTGCCGAAAAAGCAGCGCCTCGCAATAACCGCACTGTATGCCTATTGTCGTGAAGTTGATGATGTCGTCGACAATATCACAGAGCCTGCTATTGCTCAGGCAAAACTGGATTGGTGGCGGGAAGAACTTGATCGACTCTATCAAGGTCTGCCACAACATCCAGTAACACAAGCGCTTTCTCATGTGTTAAATGACGTTGACCTTCCAAAAGAACAACTTATAGAAATTATCGACGGCATGGCAATGGATTTGGAACAAAACCGCTACGACAGTTTTAAAGAGCTATCTTTATACTGTTACCGTGTTGCCAGTGTGGTGGGGTTATTAGCTGCCCAAATTTTTGGTTACAAAGATCATCAAACCCAAAAATACGCCCGCGATCTGGGTATGGCATTTCAACTCACCAATATTATCCGTGATGTGCGTGAAGATGCTGAACGCAACCGCATATATCTACCACAGAAGATGCTCGAAGAATTCCATGTTAGTGAAAGCGATATATTGCAACTCAAACAAACTCAAGAACTAAGTCTGCTGCTAGCCGAACTGGCCTCCCAGGCAAAACATTATTATCAACGCGCTTTCACTCATTTGCCCAAACAGGATCGCTACACTCAACGAGCGGGCCTTATGATGTCTGCCATTTATCAGTGCATTCTGAATGAAGTCGAACAAGATGGTTTTCGGGTTATGCAACATCGCATCAGTCTACCGCCTACACGTAAATTCTGGATCGCCAGCAAAGTCTTGTTGAAAGAAAAAATTCGCCACATGTTTCGCTCAAATAATGCCTGATACAAATAAAACGATTGTCATTGGTGGTGGTTGGGCAGGTCTTGCAGCAGCTATTGAGCTTTCTCGAAATCAGCAGCCGGTACAACTTCTTGAATCTGCAAAACAACTTGGCGGGCGCGCCCGGCGCGTGCCTTTTAACAAGGATACACTGGATAATGGTCAACACCTGCTAATCGGTGCCTATAAAGATACGTTGCAACTATTAAAAACCATTGGCCTTGATCCCGAAAAAATTCTGCAACGCTATATTCTTGATTGGCAAGTATTTTCGCCTAATGGAAAAAATATACGTGTGCAATCATATTCTGCACCTGCCCCATTACATTTATTACTTGGACTCATTACCGCGCATGGGCTGAGTTGGCGTGACAAATACTTTTCGATGCTCCTGGGGCATAAGCTCTGGAAACAAAGCAGCATTGGCACACAAGACATAAGTGTCGCAACCTGGTTGCAGCAGCATCGACAAACCAGGCGCCTTATTAGTGTCTTTTGGGAGCCATTATGCCTGGCGACGCTAAATACTCCTTTAGAAACGGCCTCAGCAAAAAGTTTTGTGCGCGTTCTCTCTGACGCGTTTCTGGATTCTGCTTCTGCCAGCAATTATCTCATTCCTCGCCAGGATCTAAGTGGCACCTTTGTCGATCCTGCTATGACGTTTATTGAAAAACATGAAGGCACCATTGCATTAGCACATCGCGTCGATAAAATACTCCTCCAGGATAATCAGGTAAGAGGCATACAGTGCCAGGATAAAATTATCGAAGCCAACAACGTCATTCTAAGTACGCCGCCAAATATCACCGCCGGTTTACTCGAAGAAATTACACCACTCGATAAACTCAAGACTGAATTATCCAAATTCACCTATCATCCTATTTGCACTGTCTACCTTCGTTATCCAAAGAACACTCAGCTACCATCAACAACACCCATTATTGGAATGAGCAATACCCTTTCGCAGTGGGTGTTTGATCGACGGGTTTGCCAACAATCCGGGCTTATTGCCGTGGTTATCAGTAGCAGCGGTTCTCACATGGATATGGATAATGAGCAACTCATCAGAACCGTCGCACAAGAGCTGGCAGGTTGTTTTCCTGACTGGCCGACACATTCAGATGCCAAAGTCATTCGAGAAAAGCGCGCCACCTTTGCATGCGATGTCGGAATTGATAGCATTCGCCCCCGGACCGAAACACCGGTATCCGGACTATTTCTGGCAGGAGACTATATCGATACCGGCTACCCCGCCACACTGGAAGGTGCCGTACAAAGTGGCATCCGTGCCGCTCAAGCCATTATAAATAGGTAAACAATTTCATGAGTATTCCAAGTCCTCTCATCCGTTATCAGCCCAAGGCCGATTTACTAAAAGATAAAATCATCCTGATCACCGGAGCTGGCGATGGTATTGGTGCTGCGGTTGCCAAGGACTGTGCTGCAAAAGGCGCTTCCGTTATTTTATTAGGCAAGACAGTAAAAAAGCTGGAAAAAGTCTATGACGAGATCGTTGCAGCTGGTCATCCCGAACCAGCCATCTATCCACTTGACCTGTTAGAAGCGAGTGAAGAACAATACCAACAAGTCGGCGATATCATCGATAAAGAATTTGGTCGGCTGGATGGACTGGTTCATAACGCCGGTTTACTCGGTAGTTTGATCCCTCTCGCCAACCATTCATCAGAACAATGGATTAAAGTCATGCAGGTAAATTTGCATGCGCCATACTTAATGACACAGGCATGTTTACCCCTGTTAAAAAAATCCGATAGTGCCTCGATCATTTTTGTTAGTAGCAGCGTCGGCCGTAAAGGCCGCGCCTATTGGGGAGCGTACGCTGCATCAAAGGCCGCTTGTGAAAACTTGATGCAAACACTGGCCGATGAGCTGGAAAATAATACGAATATTCGTGTCAACAGTTTAAACCCTGGTGCGACGCGTACTGCCATGCGTCGCATTGCATTTCCGGGCGAGAATCCAAACACACTACCCGAACCAGAAGCTATTGCTCCTGCTTTTATTTACCTTCTTAGCGATGATAGTAAAGCAATTAATGGTCAGCAGATTAACGCTCAATAATTTAGCTTATATTTCAGAAATACAACAGCCCGTTTGAATCAATTCATTAAATCAACATGTACACCTTGCGCTTCAAGCTTATCGGCACGTGCATCAATATAACGCTGGAAGCTTGGCTGTGTTTTATAATCTCCAGATGCCGCATAATCCATTACCGACTGAATGTGAAAAGACTTTAAATATGCCTCCGTCCGAATAATTTCCTGTCCCTTATTATCAAAGTACACCAGGCTCGGGGCAAACTGTACTTTCATTTTTCTAGCCCAACTTTCAGCAGTACTTTTCTTTCCCTCTGGCGTAACAATCGCTTCCTTACTCCACATATTTAAACGTACCACATTAAAACGTTTGATCTGTTCCAGAGTTTCTTTGCGCTTAAAAATATCACTGTGTAGCTCATCACAGTCCTGACAAATTTTTTGTTCAAACAAGACAAGCAACGGCTTCTTCCCATTACCGATTAACTTACTTAAATCATAAGGTGGTTTCACAAAAAAGGCCTGGTCGTGTAGCTTGCCGCTGGCCTTAATGGGTGAACGTTTGGCAAAATAATCGTTAAACCCCAGTTTTGTTTCATGCTTTCCGCCAACGTAATCAAGCGCCGCATTAAATTTTCCCGGATGATAATAACCATTCACTCTTAACGCTAAATCACCCTTTTCGTTCAGAAAAAGCATGGTGGGTGTAAACATAACGCGTTTACTGGCGGCAAAACTTTTCTCTGTATATGTCTTGCCGTCAAAATCTGTTACTTCTCGATCACCCCACATATTGATCGCAATAGTGTCAAAATGTTTTTGTGTCTTGTTGGCAATGGGCTTCTGACCAAAATTATCCTGTAGTAATTTTGAACAGTATGGGCAACCATCCTGATAGAAATAAAGTAAAACACGTTTACCTTGGCTACCTGCCTCTTTCACGTCTTCTCTTAAATCCAGAAAGGATTCTTTAAACCACACTGGCTTTTCGTGGTGCCCCGGATTGACCATCCCCTGTTCAAGCGCACCTTCCTGTTTCGCCATAGACCATTGTGTTAATAGGGCAAACAGACATGAAACTAAAGAAATCTGACGAATCAACATGTGAATTACTCCAAATCATTAAATATTTCGATTAATAAATGACAAGTTAAAACTGGCGCACTTTTTATATTTTATCGCGTAAAAAGTAGACCATAGTGGCGGCAAAAGTTCACCGTTTGCCGGTAAACAAACTCCAGAACCAGTGACATTAATTTGACTTATTTTCTTCGTTAAAACGATACTCATCGTAACTTGTTGATTATATTAATAATTATGATCGATGCTTTTAAAGTTTTAGCTGGCACGCTTTTCGCATTAGCCAATGTACATGATGTTTTTGAGGTTTATCCAACATGGCAATACAGATTACTAACGATCAGCACAGTGCAAAAGTAACTCCTGTCGACCCCTATCTGGAACAAACAGGTATAAGTCTCGATGATTTGCACCGTACCATGGAAATGGCGGGTTTATTACAAACAAGCCTGGAAATTGAAACCGTCCTGAAATTATTTCTTGAATCCGTGCAAAAAACGATTAAGTTTGGCGGCGCGATTTATGATTATGAACCACTGGCACTAAGTTCATGCTATGGCCGTCGTGAGCAACATCGTTGTCACTACAATATTAACCTGTCAGAGGAATTTCTCGGCAAGCTGACCTTTTGTCGTCGCAAGCCATTTATCCCTGAAGAAATGGAAACCCTTGAAGGATTAATGTTTCACCTGATATATCCGTTACGAAACTCCCTTATGTATCAAAAGGCTATTCGTGCTGCGCAAATTGATCCCCTGACTGGAACAAATAATCGTGCAGCAATGGATGCTGCCATGAAACGTGAAATTGAGTTGGCCCATCGTCAGCGCAACCCACTTTCATTATTAGTCGTTGATTTGGATTTCTTCAAGAAAATCAATGATCAATACGGCCATATTGCCGGTGACTACGTTTTAAAGACACTGGTTACCTGCCTCAACGATACTATGCGCTCCAGCGATATGCTCTTTCGCTATGGTGGTGAGGAATTTACTCTCATGCTCTCCGGCACAGACAAAGAAGGCGCCTACAATTTTGCTGAACGTGTTCGCCGTGCCGTTGCTAACTACCCATTTGTCTATAACGGTAAAGAAATCCCTATTACCGCTAGTATCGGTGTTGCCTCCCTGGCCAGCCTGGATGATGCCAAACGACTGTTTGAAAAAGCGGATGCGGCTCTGTATCGCGCTAAAGAAAATGGCCGTAACCAAGTCCACTACTACGCTCAGCCACGGATGAAGCAAGCAAAATAAACTAAAATACTCAGGTATTAAGAACGGGTTCACATTCTGAACAATAATTGTCCAGAACTGGACCTGGTTTGCCGTCTATAGTTACAATACGTAACTCGCATGGGAAGACAGCAATGAAATATCTGGATCAATTGGAAAATATGCTCGATACAGGTTACCGACTGGTGACTGTTGAGACATATGATCCTGAGCGAGTGGAAGAACTCTTCACACAATTAAGCCGATTCAGTAGCCGTGCATACTACATGGGTGTGCCTGGTGAAGGCATTCATCGTGTAGGAGCCAACCACATCAAGATTCCCCGTACACAGTCCTCACGCGAAATGCTCACACACATCGACAAATGTAAACATTTTGGGATCTATATCCTGAAAGACTTTAATAACGAAATGGAAAAGGAAGCCATTGTTGCGCAAATGAAGCAAATTGCCACTGGCGATTCGGATAAAGTTATTATTTTATTAGGTGAATTTATTGATCTGCCTAAATCACTCAAGCCCTTCACGTTGCGTTCAAAACATCAAATGAAACAGGCCGTTTAATTTTTGCCTTTAAACCTTTAGCACAATTACCAAATCCATTACATTCGTACCTGTTGGACCCGTATTGACCAGATCTCCGCTTGCCGCCAGAAACGTACCCGCATCAGCATTTTCCAGAGCACTATTTACCTCTAAGCCTTCTTGTACCCCTCTTCTGATCGAATCTGAATCAACCAAAGCCCCAGCATCTTCAGTAGGTCCATCGGTACCATCAGTGCCGGCACATAGAATATAGATATTCGGTTTATCCTGTATTTTTTGAGCCAACAATAAAGCCAGATGCTGGTTTCTTCCGCCACGACCAGGATGTTCAGGTAATTGTGTTGTTGTCTCACCACCCCAGACATAACAACCTGTATCTGCAACGTCCACATACGCCATAATTTTCGCCGCACAAGAAACAACATCACCATCAAGCGATGTGCTCACAATACATCCCTTGTAACCTGCGGCTTCTGCATTCTGTTGAACCACTACACAAGCAATTTTGTTGTTAGCAATGACCGTTGTTTTAATATCCTGTTCAGTAGACAAGCTACGCACAATTGAGTCTGCTGCTCGTGTCTGCATTTCAACAAGCCACGTGGGTAATTTTCCATACGACCCAGATCTACTTTCATTAGCAACAAATAAGCCCGAGCCTATAACGGCTGGATCATCTCCAGGCACATCTGAAATCAATAGCTGAATCACAGGTCTACCAGCCGTATATATAGCTAGACGGCCACCCTTAATTAATGAAATAGACTGGCGAATACGATTCATTTGATCGATAGGCATACCAGATGATAATAACCATTGGTTGAGTTTTTGAATATTCGAAAGCCCTAAACCCTCAGGTAATTTTTCAACCAATGATGATGTCCCACCCGAGATCAGCACAACAAGTGGTAAATCTGCTGGCAGTGCAACTAACCATTCAATTAGACGATTCCCAGCAAAGAGAGAGCGCTCATCTGGGACAGGGTGAGAGGCCAGAAGGTATTCAATGTTTTCGAATTTTTCTGTGTCCCCAAGATGCCCATCTTTGGTGATCAACAATCCTGTGACGATCTTATCACCGAGAATATCGACAGCACCTTCAAGCATTGAAGAAGCTGCTTTGCCGATAGCAAGCAGGGCTATTTTCTCACTATCGATTCTGTTGCTATGTAAATATTTCTTTACCGCCGCCCTACCCTGGACAGATTCTAATGCAGAATTAAAAAAAGACAGTAAATTATCCCGTTCAA
>Ga0316204_10003582_pt1 | contig 30506 bp, 28 predicted proteins | sample 6monrhotite_MG_2_FD_205661 | JGI IMG/M metagenome (GOLD analysis project Ga0316204, IMG submission 205661) | Microbial mat bacterial communities from mineral coupon in-situ incubated in ocean water Damariscotta River, Maine, United States -... | ecosystem: Environmental > Aquatic > Marine >...
AAATAAAGTTAACCGTTGCCATTAACATCGCTTCAGACCACAGGTTAAAAAATGGTGAAAAAACATTCTCAACATAATCAATAAATTGCGATTTATCACAATCACAGTAACGTAATAACCCCGGTTTCCTGCCTGCCTGTATTATTCTTGCACAGGCTTTAATCTTTCTTACCCAGTCACTTTGAATCTCTTCTATTAATACTTCGCCTGTCTGTAAATCTATATCCAGTCTCGACCAGGCCAGGGTATCTCTGAATATTGCTCGTTTACCTTTTTCCATTACTGGGTGCCCATAATAGTTGAATACAAACTCATCTTCTGGTTTAAGCAACTTTCTACAGGCTCGATTATGCTGCTCTGAGAAATTCATCTGTAATACAAGGTTTCCCCCGTGACGGGTTAACTGATTACTCCACCGATCTTTATCACACCAACGATCGAGTGTTAGCACAAAGGTTTCGCTTGACTCTTTCCAGGCGTGTTTAAATATATCAGGCGATAATTCGCCACTGCCTTCAGTCGAAAGCAGAGACTTAATATCTGGCTGCGTTAATAATCGATGATAGGCTGATTTTTTCAAGGCACTTACTGTATGCCTTTTTTCAGTCGCAAAAGACAATAATTTAAATGCGTACTCACCTTTGAAATAATGAAACAGCGTTCTGTCTTCTGGCAAGCAAGCTATCACCTCATCTATTAATTTTCTTTTCATGTTTACAATCCATTTTATACTGGTTTTTAATTTTTCTTTGATAACGATTTTTCAGTTTATGTAAATACATAAGTCTCTCCTGTATATAAATTATTATATTAACTAACCCTTAACGCAGACAATCTGCTTAAGAGTATGCACAACTTCTACCAGATCACTTTGGTGTTGCATTACCGTATCAATATCCTTATATGCAGCTGGTATTTCATCAATAACGCTTTTATCTTTACGGCACTCTACACCTGCAGTTTGTCGGCTCACGTCTTCTTCTGAATATTCACGCTTAGCAGCACTTCGGCTCAGTTTTCTGCCCGCGCCATGTGAGCAGGAACAAAATGACTGTGAATTACCCTTGCCTTTCACAATAAATGATTTTGCGCCCATACTTCCAGGGATAATACCTAACTCACCTTCACCAGCTCTAATAGCTCCCTTGCGGGTAACAAATACATCCTCACCAAAATGAAACTCTTTAGAAACATAATTGTGATGGCAATTAATTGCTTCTTTGGTAATACCAAATTTACGTAGTTTTTTACGTAATACTTCAGTAATTAAATACATCATCTCTCGACGATTCGCAGCAGCATAATCCTGCCCCCACTCTACTGCTTCTATATAGTCATCAAAGTATTTTGCACCTTCACTAAAATAGGCCAGATCTTTATCCGGTAAGTTAACAATATGTTGCCCCATGTCTTTTTTAGCCAGTTCAATAAAGTACTGACCAATCGCGTTACCGATACCACGACTACCCGAATGCAGCATAATCCACACATCCTGGTTTTCATCAAGACACAGCTCAATAAAGTGATTGCCTCCCCCCAGGCTACCAATCTGCCTGATCCAGGTTTGATAAGGTCGTTTTTGTAGCGAATGAATCTTTTTATGTTTAGTTATAATTCTGTCCAGCCCACCTGATAATGAACGTATTGTTGAGTTTCTGGCACGATCATACTTATGCATATTAAACCCCACAGGTATTACCTCTTCAATCGCTGAACGTATTGAACGTAAATTATCAGGCAGATCATTAGCCTTAATAGACAAACGTAGCGCATTCATTCCACAACCGATATCTACACCTACTGCAGCAGGAATAATCGCGCCTTTGGTAGGTATTACCGACCCAACAGTTGCTCCCTTACCCAAATGCACATCTGGCATAGCAGCAAGATGACTATGTATAATCGGTAACTGCGACATGTTATACAGCTGTTGCATTGCAGCATGATCAACCTCATCTGTATAAATCTTTACAGGCACTTTTCCCTTTGTTATTACTTTTTGAATTGGCATAACAATTCACCTCATTGTTTAATACAGGCATAGGTAAATTTTAATGCCGGTACACGTTTTCTGTTAATTCTCTGCGATATAGCAGAGCGTAAATACCCCTGTACCCGTTTAAGTTCAAAAATAACACAACACGAATCCATCTCTAGATCTGTGGCATAGTGAGCAACACTAATATTTAAAAACTGCCCATCACTCTCTGCGCTCACGTTTTGTACCTGTAAATTCTGTAAAACAGGATTCCCCATATCACCGGCTAATACCAGTGATATCACCTTAGTGACTTCATTACATATACGCGATGACTTTTGATGGTCTTTTTTATCTTCTTGATATTTCTTTAGATAACGCGGATCAATACCATCCTCTTCTCCTGTTTGCGCACAAAGATTAGAAACATCAGTAGATGCCAGGTTTATTTTTTTCATGATAATTCCTACGGCATAAACAAATCATTAAACACCGCAGACAAAATTGCCCGACGCATCATATTGTTGTTAATGCACAAATTTTAATTTTTAATGTAGGAGCCCGGTCAGTACAGACCAGATATTTTTACTGGAAAGTAAGAGACACGAGGCTCATAAATGTTGCAATTGTTAACACTGTTTACCTCCTGTTATTGATTTTTAATAATTAATACGAAATGATTTCGCGGGACTTTACTCTCTATATTTTAAACTGTCAACAAATTAATTAAAATTTTTTAAACCCTGCGAATAATTTGATTCACTTAACATTTATACCCGATCTCGTTATTCATATGGAATAAAATGAAATATTTATAGGCGCCAGTTTTTTAAAATATATTAATATCTTTTATACTTGACCCAGTACAAACCATAAGCATGATCATCAGAATTTTATTTTCCCCTGCTTCTGTGATTGCATTGCATGGTCAGGCGGCTTTTTCTTAATCTGGCAGGTCTATTTATCTTCTTATTGTTTTCTTATAAGCATTAACCCCGAGATTTATTTTTTTGAGTATGTATACGCTATTAGAACGTATACAGATATAATCTGCACTATGCAGAATTTACCCATTTATGATGTTATACCTGATATTCAGCTCGCATTACACAAACATAATCGAGTTGTGCTTCAAGCCCCACCCGGTGCCGGTAAAACCACAGCCGTCCCCCTGGCCCTGCTAGATCAGGCATGGTTACAGAACAAACAGATTATTATGCTTGAACCACGACGCATTGCCGCAAGAAATTGCGCTACACGTATGGCCTGGTTACTTAATGAGAAAGTCGGAGAAACAGTGGGTTACCAGATTCGACAGGACCACTGTCATAGCGATAAAACCAGAATTCTGGTAGTAACTGAAGGCATACTCACACGAAAATTACAGGCTGACCCCGAACTTATCAATACTGCACTGGTTATTTTTGATGAATACCATGAGCGCAACCTGAATGCAGATCTTTCACTTGCACTATGTTTACAGAGCCAACAGATCATTCGTGATGACTTAAAAGTGCTGGTCATGTCGGCAACTCTTAATACTACGGCTATTTCTGAACTTCTCTCTGAACAACAAAGCACCGGCTTATCAAAACAGGTGCATGTTATTCAAAGTGAAGGTAAAAGTTATCCCGTAGAGATATTTTATATACCCCCTGAGTCCCGAAAAGATGAATCTTATCAGTCTAATCAACAACAACTGATATCAAACTTGCTTGGCTGTACAAAACGGGTTATTCAAAACCATGACGGTAACTGCCTGGTTTTTTTACCCGGTGTTAAAGAAATTAACCAGCTTAACAGCTTGCTTAAAAACCATCTGCAAACGGTTGCGATCGAAAATGTTATTGTTACACCACTTCACGGCAGCTTAAATAAACAACAACAAGATCAGGCAATAATGGCTCCACCTGTAGGCCAGAGAAAAATTGTACTGGCTACCAATATCGCTGAAACCAGTCTGACTATTGAGGGTATAAACTGCGTGATCGACTCAGGGTTAGAGCGTATTCTTAAATACAACCCAGCCTCTGGTATGAATCAACTAATAACCCAGTCAATTTCGCAGGACTCTGCGACTCAGCGCTGCGGTCGTGCCGGCAGGCTTTCGGCGGGTACCTGTTACCGCCTCTGGTCAGAACAACAGCATAAGCGTTTACAGAAACACTCTATTGCTGAAATATTACACAGCGACCTTTCACCTCTTGTGCTTGAGTTGGCAAACTGGGGCGTACAGAACCCAGATGAATTACAATGGATGGACTCACCTCCCGAGAGCGCCGTTAAACAAGCCAAGTCACTGTTACAGCAGTTAAACGCTATTGATACTAATGAGAAGATAAAATCCCACGGAATCAATATGCTAAAACTGGGTACTCACCCTCGATTAGCACATATGATGCTGGCTGCTGCAAACATCAACCAGGCTTATCATGCATGCCTTATTGCCAGTGTTTTAACTGAAAAAGGAATTTTTCTGGGAAATTCCGATAAGAGTTATGACATTCATGACAGCCTGAAAGTATTAGATCAGTTTGCTCATTACACCAGCAAAAACAAGCTGCATAACGTAGATAAACAACAGTGTAAACGTATTTTACAAACCGCTAATGAGTTTTATTCTCGCGTTAAAAAATCAATAGATAAATCGATAACACCCAGGAAAGAAAAAATAGACTTTAACCTGAGCGGTGTATTGCTTGCTTATGCTTACCCCGACAGAATTGCTAAACAACGCCAGAATAATGTGGCCAGTTATTTACTCAGCAACGGTAAAGGTGCAACCATACCTGAGCATCTACAACACCAGTTACATGAATTTCTGGTGATTGCAAACCTCGATGCAAAGCAAACAGATGCACGTATTTATCTTGCTGCAGAAATAAGCCAGGCGCAACTGGAGGAATATTTTTCGGATATTATTCAGCAAACAGAAATTATTGAATGGAACGAGTCTCAGCTTCGTGTCGAAGCTAAGCAGGTCACAAGCTTAGGTAATATCATTCTGCAGGAAACTAAAATTACGCCTGATAACCCGCAGGCAGTTCACCACTGCCTTTTGCAGGTTATAAAAAAATCTGGTCTAAATCTTCTTAAATGGTCTGATAAAGCCAGAAACCTTCAGCAACGGATAGAGTTTATCAACTACCAGTTAAAAACAAACCCGTCACTTGTTGATAAATATGAGCATTTAATGCTGCCAGACTTTTCACAAGACAATCTTCTCAACTCTCTGGAACACTGGTTTTTGCCCCATCTACATAATGAAAACAGCATAAAACAATGCCAGAAACTCGATGTGTATTCTTTACTGATCAGTCAACTTACCTGGGAACAGCAACAATTAATTAATAAACTCGCCCCCCAGAAAATTGCTGTCCCCAGTGGCTCAAACATCAGCCTGGATTATTCTGATCCTGCGCAGGTAATTCTGGCCGTACGCTTACAGGAGGTATTTGGCCTGTATGAGACCCCGACCTTACTCGACGGTCACGCCAAATTAATGATGCACCTGCTCTCACCCGCACGACGCCCAATGCAGGTTACGCAGGATTTAAACAGTTTCTGGAAAACCACCTACCACGAGGTAAAAAAAGAATTACGTGGAAAATATAAACGACACTACTGGCCGGATGATCCATTTACTGCACAGGCGACCAGCAAGACTAAAAAAAACATGAACAGGTAATGACTTATCAGCAACAATGACAGAGAATAGCTGTCTTTGAAATGTCCCATATATTTATAAAAACAAGGCAGCTGTTTTGGCTATAAAACCGACCATATATAAACTGAGAATATCATTATCTGATCTGAATAGAGATTATTATGACACCCTCAATTTGACCATTGCACAACATCCTTCTGAAACGGTTGAACGTATGATGGCACGAGTGTTAGCCTTTAGTATCAATGCTCAGGAAGATCTTACGTTCACTAAAGGGTTAAGCTCTGTTGATGAGCCTGACATATGGCTGCGCACACTTGATGAACAAACTGCTTTATGGATTGATGTTGGTGAGCCTTCAGTTGACAGGGTCAGGAAAGCTTCTCGCTTGGCTAGTGAAGTTAAAATCTATAGTTTTAATTCTAAATCAGATGTCTGGTGGGAGCAGGATAAATCCAGGTTCTCTCAACTAAAAGCCTCGTTTTACCGATTTGACTGGCAAAACATCAAGGCACTTGCGGCCTTAGTCGAACGATCAATGGACTTCTCAATCACGATTACCGCTGACTCGGCCTATATCGCAACCGAATTAGGTGAATGCGAAGTTAGCTGGGACTCATTATCACAGTAGTTTTTTTACACAATGTGACGAAGTTCAGCCTCTTCTATCAATTTTTATCACTGTTTAATACAATACTAATAAAATACGGCATCAGTTGCGCACCTCTCTAAAGGCGCGATTAATTAACAAGGTAAATCATGCATGAGCACGAGTCTTAAAGAATCTATAAGAACACAGCGTGAGAAAATGACTGTCTTGCTCAGTGATAAAATGCAGAAGCTGGCCAGCCAGTGTGAAAGCAACATCACTGATCGAGAAAAACTTGAACATTTGCTCAATGAAGCTTTACCTCAGTTGTCATATTGCAAACACCTCTACGTACTTGATAAAGACGGTATTCAGCTGACTTCAAATATTACCCATAGTGGCAACAACCTTGATCATTTTGGGCGTAATCGCATGGATCGACCTTATATGGAAGGTATCATCGGTAGCACTGACTTTAAATTATCCGAAGCCTATATAAGCCGCAACAAAAAGAGACCCTCATTTACTGCGGTTCAGGTAATCCGTAATGACCTGAGCGAAAGAACAGGTTTTTTAGGCGCTGACTTTGACCTCAGGGAGCTACCAGGTATTAAAGAAATCTACCAGGAACCCAGCAACTGGCGTCAAATAAAGGGCGATCCTGCAATTCGTAGTGTTGTATTTAGCCAGCAACGGGTTGAAAGCCTGATGGATGCTCACCTTGATGAGGTGATTCCAATTATGTGTGAACTTCTCGCAGAATATGGGGTGTTTCACGCAAAGCTGCACTTCTCCAGCAGTCGAGCGAGTATATGGCTGGTTGATGACCCCTTCAATTACAGAATCCTCAGTTTTGAAGAGATTATTGATCCTGATATTTGTCTTGCTTACCCGAGACACGAATATCATAAAAGAGCTACTGTTCCGCCTGAGAAATTCATCAAAATTTTTGAAATTTTTAAAAAGCTGCGTTTTGCCGATGAAAATGTTTACTTAAGAGCCGGATCAATCAATATTATCAATGGCATGGTTGGCCTGAACTTTTCATGTGATGGATCACATTACATGCATTATGATGAGTTTCTGGAAAAAAGTATTGATTTCTGGTTTGGTAATGCTAGTGGTATATTGAACAGCTAAAATATCTGCTAATAGCTTATATTTAAAATTATCAGCAACTATATAATCTGAGCAGATAATTACTGGTATAATAGCTTTCCACTAAAATTACTTTATTGCAGATTATAAGGCTTATATGGGCTTAACATAATCTCTTCACCCTGGTACTCAGCTTTATAAAGCATTCAATAATATACTCCTTTTGCTCAATCTTTAAGCAAAGATAAAAGACATGCATAAAAAATCATTCAAAAGGGTTATTTATTAATACCCCCCAAAGGTTTAGAATTTATTCAACTATTAAACAGGTAAATACGCGTAGATTTAAAGTGTTTCAACAGAAAATAACTGGTAATCGCCCGCACACTTATGATAATGTAATCAGACAAATATAAGCCTTTATAATCAATAACTTATATATTGATTACCTTAAAGTCAATAACAAAGAAAATACAATATTCAGAATCAGAAGATAAGCAAAACCAGGGACTGATGAGGGATTAAAAACTCCCATCAACTTTAAAATAAAGACTTAGTTGTTTACTTCGATATGAGCATACAGACAAAAACACTTGCTATAATAATTTTCAGTTTTATTTTACTGACGATTAGCCTGTCATTAACACTTTTAAAAATTTCAACTGAAAGTTACGTCCAGCTAGAGCAATCCAATGTCAAAGATCATCTGCAAAGAGTGATCAATATTATACAATTTGAACAGAACAACTTAAGACAATTCACAGGTGACTGGGCAATCTGGGATGATAGTTATAAATTTATTAATGATCAGAACTCTGCATATATTAAAAGCAACCTGACAACTGAAACATATACTGAAAACAACATTGCTTTTATTGCTTATATAAATCGAGCAGGAAAAATTATATACGGAAAATCATATAACAACGAAACCGAACAACTAACAGATCTTCCCGCTAATTTATTACCTTATCTGAAACCCGGTGAAAAATTATTACAACCCACTGAAGCCTTCGAAGCAACATGCAGTTTAATCAGTATTGCAGAGGGTAATTTTATAGTGGCAAGTTACCCCATTCTCACGAGTAACTCTCAAGGACCTTCACCTGGTGTTCTGCTGATGGCTAAGCGCATTGACCAGGCCTTTGCGTCTAATATCTCAGAAGTTATTAAACTTGAGATCGAGACATTTACAATCAATGACAAATTATTACCAGAGCATAAAAATATTTTGCATAAGTTAACTGATGAGAATCGGTATATTACTGATGTTTTAAATGAACAAATCATCACTGGTTATACATACTTAAATAGCTCAGATAATAAACCGTCTATTTTATTAAAGTTATATGTAGACAGACAGATATACCTGCAGGGCAAAGAAACCCGACAATATATGATCTGGTCGATTATTCTTGTTGCAGGTACACTTACCGCTGTACTTATTTTCTTAATACGCACACTGATACTTGGCAGGCTTTCAAACTTATCAACTCAGGTTAATAAAATACAACAAAGTAAAGACCTTGATCAACGATTAGACCAGAGCAGTGATGATGAAATAGGCCGACTTGCTGCAAATATAAATAATATGCTTGAAGCAATTCAGCATGTTAACCATAATCTTGAAATTGAAAAAATCACATCCGAGAAGGCAAATAAAGCTAAAACTGAATTTCTTTCCCGAATGAATCATGAATTACGCACGCCACTTAGTGCAATTTTAGGTTTTTCTGAAGTACTAGAAGCTGAGTTTAAACATACAGACTCTGATGGCATAAAAGCTGACATCAAGAAAATACGAGATGCGGGCAAGCTCCTGTTAAGTTTAATTAACCAGCTATTAGACCTCTCGGCTATAGAACAGGGGAAGCATACCCTCGATATTACACATGTGAATATCGGCGAATCAATAAGAAATATCCTCTCACTTCTTAAACCCATTGCAGATGAGAAAGGCGTATCTATTGTTGATACAACAAAACAATATGATAGTATTTTTGTAATTGCTGATCATAATGCACTTAATCAAGTCATTATTAATCTCATTAATAATGCGATTAAATTTAACAAAGAAAATGGTAATGTGAGTATCGGGTATAGAAATACAGATAAAAATCAGGTTGTAATAGATATTAAAGATACAGGTATAGGAATACCTGAAGATTCTTTCGATAAAATATTCGAACCATTTGCACGATTAAAAAACACTAAAAATATCGAAGGAAATGGCATTGGGCTTGCAATTACTAAAAGCCTTGTAGAATTAATGGGTGGCAGAATCACTGTCAGCAGTGAACCGGGGAAAGGTTGTTGTTTTAGCTTTACATTACCTGCGGATAATGTAAAAGCAGCATAATATTTATTAATAACCAGTAGGTGAGAAATGCATAAAGTCCTTTTGTTTACCCTGAATTAATCCCCCCCAGTTAAAACCAAGCCGAGTTAACTGCCTGACAATTTTGCTGTCTTTTGTCAAACTTCCTATATAACCGGGCCTCCATGGGCCACCTCTTATCAGGCGACAGGATTCACTAAAAACCTGGCACTGATCATATAGACCGTTCTGTGCAGGATTTATATCCAGAGCGATACCAAATGAGTGATTACTGAAGCGTGTACGATTATAGTTATTATCTACCTCACCTCGAGTCATACCTACTCTATACCCTGTAACCTCATAAATTATTTCCCCACTATAAATTAAATTATGCATTGTTTGATTAAGATCATTTGCTATTAATCGACAGACCGAAAAAGGTTTTATACCAGGCAAGTTAATTGTTACCTGATCTTCCTGGCATACAGTACAACCCGTTTGCGGATCAACTTCAAACTGCTTAAGACTAGAGTAACTATGCTGCACCTGTTTAATCTCTACAGCCCGTTTTAATTTCACATTCCATTTGTAGGTCTGGTAGGTACAAGATGCTGGTTGTGCATAAACACTGCTAAACGTCACGACCAACAAGCTTAAAAACATTATCTTAAGAGAATTTTGGCCTGAATTGTAGCGCTTAAAAAATACCACTAAATTTTATATATACTATTTGTAGAACATATTTTTGTTGGGTAGCAATATGGATAATGCCGCCATAGTTTTGTCGAAATGCTCTGTATACACGATAAATTTTAGATTATTTTTTTTATCTGAAAATAAATCAATAATCAAATATTGCTCATTACTGTTACTCTTATTGCATTCTGGGAATGCAGATAACATCATAGGGTCATCATAGATATTAATTTGACTAACCGCCGTTAAGTCAAAATCATATTTATAATACTGCTTTTCAAATACAACAATATCATCCGCACCTTTATATTTGGTATTCGTAAGTTGCCTGCCTCGCTCATGAGCCAGCATAGATATCTTATCTTCAAACACTGTCATCTTGGCCTGTTCATCATACCAGAACCCCCGCGCACCGCAGATACCTTTAGGTGTGTCTGCACCCCATATAGCCGACTGCAGCACATCAACAGCCTGTTCAACCGACATATTTTTCTTGAATGATAACATCCTGTCATTAGGTGTATAAGACGATGAACAGGAGACAAGCGTCAGCAGCAGAATTATCAAACTATATTTATTCATAAATTAAGCCTCTTTTAGAAACTATATAATAGCGCATAGAAAATATCACATTCTATATTTAGATGTTTGGATCTATACTAAACTAAATACTGATTTTAGCGAATACCCTCATGTTTAATCTTCCTGCGTTTATCCTGCTTGTCTCTCTGAGTATCATTCAAGCGTCTTTCAACAAGGCTTTTGCCTATGAAGAACTTGTTGTAGCTGCCTCTACGGAGATAGATATTGATATAGACAGGTTTCCAGCCAAAGGTGAGTACCTGGCAGTCTGGTTGGCTCCAGAATACGGTTTTAAAGAACAGCACCGTCATTTAGCGAACTTATTAGCACTAGCAGGAATAGAAATATGGCAAAGCAATATTATCGAATCATTGTTTTTAACTCAGAATGTCCGCTCTTTACGCCAACTCGACGGGGAGTATATAGCTGATGTTATGCAATATGCACATAAAATCACTGCAAAGAAAATTATTCTTATAGGTGATTCCTATGCCGCGATCAATGTGTTAACTGGTGCACATAAATGGCAACAGAGACAGACTACTTCAGATTACCTGATAGGTGCCGTGTTATTTTCTCCATACACATATGCGTCTCTTCCACAGCTCGGCACACCCCCTGATTTTATGCCTGTTGTCTCGGCAACAAATATTCCTATAATGATATATCAGGCTAGAAACAGCGGGAACATTAATCAATTTGAAAACCTCATAAGCAGATTACAACAACATGATGCTCCTGTGTACACAAAATTTATGCCAGATATTTTTAGCCTGTTTTATCATAATCCTCCTACAAAGCATATGTTAAAGCTAATGGATAGCTTACCAGGTAACATATTAAAAATGATACATATACTCGAAAGACATGCTTTCCCTGAAAAAGCGATAAACTTTACTAACAAAGTGACAGAAAAAAGTGGTAAAGATATATTTTTAAAAAAATATAGCGGGAAAATCACACCAGTCCCGATTGAGCTGCAAGATATAAGTGGAACACGATTTATTAAACACAATTACAAAAATCAGGTTACGATAGTTAATTTCTGGGCTACCTGGTGCCCACCCTGTGTTGAAGAAATACCGTCTCTTAATCGATTGACTAAAAAAATGCAAGACACAGCATTCCAGCTTATTTCAGTTAATTATGCTGAGGATATAAATACCGTTATAGATTTTATGCGACAGGTTAACGTAGAATATCCCGTACTTATCGATAATAATGGTCATTTTGCAAAGCAATGGAATGTAGTTAGTTACCCCTCTACTTTTGTAATAGACAGAAATGGCAAGATACAATATGGCGTAAATGCAGCTATCGAGTGGGACTCACCAGGTGTAATTAACAAACTCAAAGCATTACAAAATCTGAAATAATAAAAAATTTAAAGTAACGTATAAAAATGAAACTAAAAACAAAGATATTGTTCGTACTGCTTACAATTATTCTCACACAGGCCTGCTCAAGCCCATATTATGACCACACCAAAGAAGACTGGAACAAACTAACTTATGAACAAAGAGAAAACATAAAAAATAGATATAAAACAGTTATTGACTCAAGAAAAATTACTGAACATGATGAAATAATTAAAGCTAGAACTCAGTCAATTATTAAATTAGCTAATTGAACGAGAAGTGATATGAAATATTTAATAACAGTATTAAACTTAATCTAAAAACTATTCTCGAAAGCCTTCTGGTCTACGTAAACCATGATTTTTAAGAATCATATCAAAATCAACTGACAAATATGCATCGATAAGTTCTTCACGTGCCTGTATTTGATCCTGATTAAAATCTCCTAGAACTTTTGCAACAAACAAGGTTGCTACTCTATTGCCAGCAACCGGCTGTGGATTATCGACTGTTCCTCCAAGAGGCACTATGTCAAATAAATCAGGAAAAGTTCTAACCATATACAAAGCTAGATGATAAAATATTAAACCTGCATCTGCATCACCATATGCAACAGACCAGGGAACTTCACGATGATGTATACGTTTACCCGCTAACCACTTATTTGAAAACTTACTCTTATGATACTTGTGATGTCTTCTATGACCTGGATTTTCACCATTAAATAGAGTGTTAAATAACCTTTCTGCACTCCAGCCACGAGGGGGGTGCGGGTCCTGATCCGCAATATCAAACACACTATTACTGTAATTACCAAAACTACCTGGCTCGGTATCCGGGTTGGAAGTTACCACACGAATATTTGGCTTGCGTAAATCCCATATATTACGTATGCGTTTAGGGTTTCCCTTTTTAACCAGAATAACATTACCAAAGTTACGAATAACCGGAACTGGATCTCCGTCGATAACCCCCTGCTCTATTAGAGCTTCCATTAAATCGATCGGGCCTACTGCCAGGCCAGGTGTACACTCAAGTCTTACATTACCAAACATAAGGGATTTATTTTGAATCTGCTCTGTCGATACAGGTGGACTCGTTGTGTAGTACCAGTTACGTACCAGATGTTGTGTTCTTGGTAAATAATAGTCATACCATAAATCTCTCAATGCCATATGATAATTACCGGACGTAGAGAGTATAATATTGGTACTCTCACAGTTAGATATTCGTGCATGTAAATCAAAGATACGATTTGATGTGGGTTCGGAAAGATCCGGTAATGTTCGGGGTATATCTAAGGGCCAGTCAAGTAATTGCGGCGTATCTATTTCTGGACTACCAGTAATCTCAGGTAGATCAGCATTAGCACTACTGAAAATTAACTGCATCGATATTATAACTATTGCTCTTTGTAAAATGTCATTTACATTTTTATTCATTTTATATTTCCTACTAACATTGTTATTTGATACCCAAACAGGTACACATATTTGGCAGTAACCCGTAAAGGCTATGCTTGATAGTTTCCTTTTAAGTTTGAGTGTTAGTAGATTGATAGATTTAACTTAAGATAGGACGCAGACATTCCGCCTGTGAACCTAAACGGAAAACTACACAAAACACTCAAAGTATCCCTATTAAAATTCAGTTTTTATTGTGCGTATTAACACCTGGCATATTTCTGTAAGAAAGAATACGGCAAGACGCTTAACGCACAGAGCTTCCTTTATATTAATTATTTAAATACATTGAGTATTAAAATTAACTCCCACTGAGATAAACTTACTTCTTTAGTTTGTATAACATTTCTGGAAAATTGATGCTCTAGAAAATTTGAACTTATACAATGTTTATAGCTGTAATTAAAAAAATAATGTGTTTGAGTCTGTAAAAACTGGGGATTTTGTGCATAAAAGGAAAAATACCTAATTTTTTATGTCGATAAAGTGATATGAATTTTATCAAAGGCATGGAATACGTACTAAGAAACTCTCAAAACTGATTTTCATTTGTCGGGAAAATTATCACCTCAGAGAAGCTCATACATTATTGCCAGCACCAATGTAAAACCTGACCCCATTAAAATGGTTAATGGAACACCTACTCTTAAAAAGTCAGTGAACTTATACCCCCCTGCACTATAAATTAGTAAATTTGTCTGATAACCAATGGGTGTTGCATAACTCATATTTACTCCAAACAATACAGCTAAAATAAAGGGTTCTATTGGCACACCAAGTTGCTGAGCAATATTTACCGCAACAGGAGTACCTACAACAGCTGCAGCAGTATTTGATACCACATTAGTTATAATTGACATAAGAAAAAGCAGACAACTTAAAATGGCTATCATGGGAAGACCCTCGGTCAGTTGCACAAAGTAATAAGCCAGAAAATCGGTTCCACCTGTGTCAATAAGTGCTTTACCTAAGGCAAGGCTAACCACAATTATCATAATTATTTGTGCATTAAGGGATTTTCCAATATCTCGCCAACTTAAACATCGGGTTAGCAATACCAGGCCCACACCCAGCAATGCACTCACTGAAATTGGCATAATATTAAATGCCGCAAGCAACACAACGCCTGTCATTATAAGTAAGGTAAACGGACCTTTTCTCGACGAAACATAATCAATTTTATTATCGAGAACTAATAGTTTTGTATCTTCTTTAATAAAATTAATACTCTCGCGACTCCCCTGCACTAACAATACATCCCCCTGATGCAAAATAATTTTGCTTAACTTTTCAGTTATTCGCTCAGTCGGTTTATTAAGTCGGTGTAGCGCAAGAACCACAAGGTTATATTTTTCTGCTAGCCTCGCTTTATTTAATGATTGTTTATGTAACAGTGAATTACTTGTCACCAGCACCTCAGCAATAACCTGATCATCATCTTCTGCTTTGTATTCTCCTTTTATAAATTCATTCTTTTTATTTACATTATGAAGCTTGCCCCGTAACTTTGACTCGAACTCTTTTAATTTTTCTGCCGTGCCACTGATAAACAAAACATCTCCTGGCTTTAGAAGCACAGTTGGTAATGGTAAAATCAGCTGATTTTTTTTACGTCGTATTTTATGTATTGAAACCTCATAATTAATCATTTCGAGTATGGCGTGAACATCTTTTCCAGCTGTATAACTTGTATCAGATAAAAACAATACTGCGTTATATATTCGTTGACTGGTGTTATTTAAATCAATTTTACGCTCCGGCAACACTAATGGTGCAAACATCCACAAAAACAGGATCCCTACCCCGCCAACAATCAGTACTGGCAATGAAAAATCAAACATATTAAACCTTACCGAACTTATATCTGCCACGATTGAGATTATGAGAAGGTTAGTAGAGGTACCAATGGTAGTCGCCATGCCCCCAATCAGGGTTGCGAACCCCACTGGAATAAGAATTTTAGAAGGTGCACTCTTTGTATCCAGAGCCACACTGATTAGTATTGGAATCAACATTATTACAATTGGCGTATTACTTAAAAAACCGCTGAGTAGTGCTGATATAGCAAGGGTTAGTAAAAATACCAGGCGTGGATAACGATTCCAGTAAATAGATAAAGCGCGACTAAGATACTTAAGTGCCCCCGTTAACTCTACACTCTTGCCCAGTATCATTAATAAACATATTGTCACCAACGCCTCATGACCAAATCCTGAGAAGAAGTCTTTTGCCAGTAAAGTTTTACCTGTTTTATCAACATAAGGCATCAGGGTAAAAAACAATGACAATAATATAAGAACAATAAGGCTGGAAGTTTCCAGGCGAAATTTATCCTGCGAGAAAAAATATAAGGCGACAGCGGTCAATAAGATGGTAACCGCTGCATGAAGTGATAGTTCCATATAAGTTCATCAATGTCAGTTTATTAATAAGTCTAGTTGATAGTTCTGACAGTTAACGTTAAATATATAAAATCAGGATTCTTCCTGATCAGAAAAATTTTATAATCTGAGTATTAATTTAGCAGGTAATTTTTATACATAATCACATAATATATCCGCAGATCAGCAGGTACAGAGATTGATCGAAATCAATTTGAGCAATTTATTCTAATGAAATTTCCTGTTAATTTTTTACATAAATCTAATTGGTAGAGTTTTTTTTAAGTATTAAAGTTAATTAAATTAACAACTTAAGATTTTGCTAATATAACTCCAATAAAAAAATAAATACCATCAATTAGTTTTCTTTGTTGGACCAGGCATCACCGTTTTGGCTATAACTACATCACAAGCAAAAACTCAGTAACACTTTAATAAGCCTTTTGGAGCGCACCTATGATTGTTAATGATATTATGAATACTTCGATTAAAACAGCTACCGCAGATACTCTTATTAAAGACATTGCATCAATTATGTGCTTTAACAAAATTTCCGGCGTTCCAGTCATTGATAATGACGGGATACTTATTGGCGTACTCTCTGAGAAAGACATACTCAAGGCCATGTTTCCCGGCGTGAATCAGGTTATGCAGGACGGCGCGCCAACAGATTTCGAATCCATGGAATTTGACTATAAGGAAATACTGGATAAAAAAGCCGCTGACTTAATGACTCAAACCGTTGCCTCTGTCACCGCAGATATGCCATTACTCAAAGCAGCATCAATGATGTGCCTTAAAAATATACGCCGTATTCCAGTCACTGATAAAAATAATAAATTAACAGGAATTGTCAGTATCGGTGATGTACATAAGGCTATTTTCCAGGAAAACCTTCTGAAAGGCAGCTCAGAAAAGGCGGCATAGCGCCCGCTTCTAGCACTCTCTAAGCCATAAAGGGCGCAATACCGCCCTTTATGGCTTAAATTTAGCCCCTGCAGTACCCAGGATTCTACAAGAGCAGTACTCCCAAAACACGACAAACATTGCCCCTCCTTTAGTTTTTTTAAATTTCTCATAACTAAAATCGTCATATAACTGATCTTTTGAATCTTTGATCTATACTTAATACAAAAATCATTTCACTAATTTACCCAGCGATATATTAGTGTTTCCTAATAAGAGTAGATACCAGGGTTAGAAATGCTAAAACAATTCAATATTAAGACACTCCTGATAACCAGCTTTATTGTTATTTTGGCGCTTATGTCATCTATCAATATACCCATTATTATTTCTGAAGTTTCCTCTGTGGTTAAAGAGGCTGAAGAAAGAGAACTACACAAGCTTTATGAAAGCGCAAAAGCAGAACTGGAATCTGAAGGCAGGTTAGCCGAAGCATTGGCCACCATGATTGCAAACATTAAACCCCTTGGTGAACTCTTTGCTAATCAGGACAGGCAGGGCCTGGCAGAAATTCTGGTACCAACATTTAAAATTTTAAAGAAAGACTTTCATGCACGCCAGTTCCAGTTTCACACCCCGCCTGCCACGTCGTTCTTAAGAGTTCATAAACCAAAAAAGTTTGGCGATGACCTCTCTTCATTCCGTAAAACCGTTGTAGTCACCAATCAAAGCAAAAGCAATGTAGTTGGCCTGGAAAAAGGGGTTGCGGGTTTGGGCATCCGTGGCATCTCACCTGTTTACAACAATAACCAGCATTTAGGCTCAGTTGAGTTTGGCATGTCTTTTGGGCAGGATTTTTTCGATAATTTCAAAAAGAAATACAATGTTGATATTTCGCTTTACATAAAAGATGACTCCGGGTTTAAAAAGTTTGCTTCAACACTTAATAACACCCAGTTAACAGATAATAAGGCGATGCAATCTGCACTTAGTCAGCCATTTATTGATCAGGTTAAGCTAGGTGACATGGACCTGGCTACCTACGCATATCGAATTGATGACTTCAATAAAAAAGCAATAGGCATTCTGGAAATTGCTATGGATAGAAGCCATTATTCAGAAAAAATAAACAGCGCCCGGAATGTTGCTATTATCTTAGGTGTTTCTTCTATGATTGCCGGATTATTCATCGCTATGCTGATTGCCAGCATGATTGGAAAACCTCTTTGTCAGACGGTTGAAGCAATGCGAGAAATCTCTGAAGGCGAAGGTGATCTAACGCGCAGGCTTGATGACTCAGGCAACAATGAAATCAGCCGACTGGCGACGGCGTTTAATAATTTTGCAGAGAAAGTTCGCTCCATGGTGAGTCAGGTTTATGGCTCTACAACACAGCTCTCATCTGCCGCTGAAGTTATGTCACATATTGTCGAAGAAACAAACCGTGCAACCCAGCAACAACAAACAGAAACCAGCATGGTCGTAACTGCCATGAATGAAATGACCGCTACCGTTCAGGAAGTTGCCAGACATGCGACCGATGCCGCAGAAGCCGCAAATAACGCAGACAAGTTTTCAGCGGAAGGTAAGCAGGTTGTAACCAATACCATGTCGTCTATAGAAAGCCTGTCTACTGAAGTTCACTCAGCGGCCAATGTAATAGGTCAGCTGGAGAAAGACAGCGAGAATATCGGCGCTGTTCTGGATGTCATCAAAGGCATAGCAGAACAGACTAATTTACTGGCATTAAACGCTGCAATTGAGGCAGCTCGTGCCGGTGAGCAAGGTCGTGGATTTGCGGTTGTAGCAGACGAAGTAAGAACTCTGGCAAGTAGAACACAGCAATCCACTCAGGAAATACAGGAGATGATTGAAAAACTACAGGCCGGTGCACAATCTGCGGTAAAAGTTATGAATGATGGCCGTTTAAAAGCAGAGCAAAGCGTTGACCAGGCAGCTAAAGCCGGTTCCTCATTAGAATCGATTACAAATGCTGTGTCGTTAATCAAAGATATGAATATGCAAATAGCCACCGCAGCTGAACAACAAAGCGCAGTAGCTGAGGAAATAAACAAGAATATTGTTAATATTAGCGATATAGTTGACAGATCTGTCGATAGTGCAGGACAAACCGCATCTGCAAGCACTGAGCTTGCACAACTCTCATCAGAACTTCAACAGCTGGTTAATCAGTTTAAAGTGTAAGCGAGCGTTACTTGCTTGTTTCTAAAACGTAAGATGTGCTGGCCTTTTTGCGCAGCATTCACTCTTAATATGTGTAATAATTTTGATACGATTTTTACAAATTATCTATTAAGACTACGTTTAGCCATACACTTACTAATAATACATGCTCTTAAATGAACTGTATTATTTGTCGCAAAGACGCTAAGGCACAAAGAAAAGACATCTAATTTTTATCAAGTGCTGGTCATTTAATAACCACGCTATTGCTTATGAAGCAACGACATAGAGATCTTACCTGACTACAAATATTTTCTTTGCGACTTGGCGTCAACGTTTCTTAATATTAATTATCAAATAAAACAAAACCTTTCTAAACCCAGTTCACTAAGACGAGAAACACAGGTCTAGTTTTTTAGACCTGGCAAATACCTTCTGACACCTTAATTTTCTTACAAGTCACTTATATTCCCTGATTATAAAAATTTTTAACCAGGTCACAATCCACATACATCACATGTGAATTATATCAAAGTCATACTCAGCCTCGCTTGTTAGTATAATTTTTAACATCAAGGACAGGCACTGACATGAGAAAATCAAAAGGCTCTCGCTTATCATTAGCATCAGCTCTGCTTTTTATTCTGGCATTACTCAGCAGTTTTTCTACTTATTCACAGCCCGCACAGCGTATTATCATTCACTTTCACCAGAGCTTAGATAATCAGCAATTAAATAGTATTCATTCTAATCTGAAACACATTATTCCCGTGAGTTTTGAAGTAAGAAAAAACAGCAATCAATTAAGCTGGATCATTATTTTTCATCAAAGACTGAACGCAGAACAACTAAAGGAAATTAATCAGAATTTATTAAATAACGCACTAATTAGTAATATAGAAATGGATCAACTTCTGGAAATAAAACCAGCCCCCTCCACCCTGAATTAACAATATTTAGTAAAAATTTACACGCGTTAGCTGGTATCTTCGCGTTTTATTTACATTTATTTTAAAGGAATTGAGATTATGTCATTAAAACTTAGACACATAGTTCGAAAACAGCTTTTATCTATCACCTGTTTGTTTTTTTCCTGCTTAACATTCAGCAGCTTTTTACATGCAGGTAATGCAACAAGCCAGACCATTACAAGCTTGAATAAAACTGACCGTATTATTATTAAATACAAAAACAATATCAACGCAAATTCGAGTAATGTGCTAGCCAGTACTGCAGCACAGGCGGCTTCATCCCGCGCGGGCATCAAACTCACCCACGTTCGGCGCATGCACTCTGGCGCTCATATTATGAAGCTAAAACAATACAGGGATGTTACTGAACTCAACTCTATACTGTTAAATTTAAATGCTGATCCAAATATAGAATTTGCTGAGCCAGATTTATTACTCAAACCACTGTTCACACCAAATGATCCGCGCTATAACGAGCAATGGCATTATTTTGAAAACGCCGCGGGCCTGAATTTACCTGCGGCCTGGGATATCACCCAGGGAACGGGAGCTGTAGTTGCTGTGTTAGACACCGGCTATCGCCCTCATATAGACCTGGTAGCCAATGTGCTCGACGGTTATGACATGATTAGTGATACCAGTATTTCTCAGGATGGTGATTTACGCGATAACGATGCCACCGACCCTGGTGACTGGGCCCCGTTCAGAGCTTGTGGCACAGGCTCCCCTTCTTCCACTAGCAGCTGGCATGGCACCCATGTTGCAGGCACTATTGCCGCTGTGGGTAATAATGGAAGCGGTGTTAGTGGTGTAGCTTTTAAAACCAAAATCGTTCCCGTGAGAGTGCTTGGGCGCTGTGGTGGATATACATCGGATATAGCGGATGGAATTATCTGGGCTGCGGGCGGCACTATCAGCGGCACAACACCTAACCAGAACCCGGCTGATGTAATAAACCTCAGCCTTGGTGGCTTTGGTAGCTGTGGCCTAACTCAACAAAATGCCATTAATACTGCACGTAATCTGGGAGCAACGGTAATTGTCGCAGCAGGAAATGAAAATACCGATGCGATTAACTCAAATCCTGCAAACTGTTCTGGAGTTGTTTCTGTTGCCGCGGTAAATCGCGAAGGTGGCAGAGCATTTTATTCTAATTTTGGCAGCGTGGTAGATGTGGCAGCTCCAGGGGGAGACACCCGTATTAGTTCTAACGGTATTCTCTCAACCCTGAATAATGGTACCACCACTTCGGGCAGTGATATTTATGCCTTTTATCAGGGCACAAGTATGGCTACACCTCATGTAGCAGGTGTAGCTGCGCTGATGTATTCCGTGAACCCTGCAATAACGCCTGATGAGGTTGAGCTAATTCTGAAAAATACGAGTCGAGCTTTTACTGCAAGCTGCAATCAATGTGGTGCAGGGTTAATTGATGCCTATGCGGCGGTTATCGCAGCAGGCGGCACTACAACCCCTCCTCCTGCAACAAATAGCCTGAGTAATGGCATCAGTGAGAGCGGACTCTCAGGTGTGACAGGTGATATAAAAAACTACACCTTTGAAGTACCAGCGGGTGCTAGCAATCTAGTATTTGCGCTCAGCGGTGGCACTGGCGATGCTGATCTGTACGTAAAATTTGGCAGCGAGCCAGATACTGCAACCTATGATTGCCGCCCCTATTTAACCGGTAATAATGAGACCTGTACGATTAGCAATATTCAGGCAGGTACTTATCATGTCATGCTAAGAGCTTACGCCGCATATAACAACACAAGCCTCACCGCGAGTTACACAGAACCGGCAAGCGGAGGTGGCTGGAGTCAAACAGGTCTTTCCGGCTTAACGGGCCAGTGGAGAAGCTACACGCTTGATGTTCCGGTGGGTATGAGCACACTGAATATTGAAATGCTGAATGGTACTGGGGATGCCGACTTATATGTAAGGTATGCAGCCGCGCCTACAACATCAAGCTATGACTGCCGCCCCTATAACGTGGGTAACAATGAAAACTGTGATTTTCTAAATCCACAGGCTGGCCGCTGGTATATCAGCATAAGGGCTTATAGTTCTTATTCTGGCGTAAACCTGAATGCCAGCTTTCTACCCTAGTTATAGTGCTGTAATTTGATCTAGCTGAGTTATATACACAGGGCTGCTAAACGCAGTCCTGTGTTATTACAATTTACACTGTACAAACCCAATACCACACCCTCATCTTAACCAACAGGAATTAGCAGTAGCAGCACTACCAGAATCTTAATGCCAACAGCCCAGAACTGGCTTCTTTGAAAGCATCATAGGATTTACAGGGTGGAAAGTAATCTGAAACTTCAGTACTGGTAGACTCCAGCACTTGCGTCACAGCCCAGCCCTGCAATGACAGCTCTTCGCTAAGAATCGCAATAGCTTCATTCTGATTATGCACATTCACCCAGGCATTTAACTGACAACACTCATCGGTTTGTGCAGTAGATTGAACATCTAAAATCAAATAGATCATTTAAAATAACCTGAAAGTTAACATTGAATATAATGTTTCCTGAATACTATCATGGCTGTTACCACACTAAACAGCTTATCCGTATTCATCAATTTATAATCCAGTATATATGCTATATTTATTAACATGACAAATACAGATACCACCCAGAAAATGCCTCGATTAACAATCACATTTAGAGTGGAGCCAGGATGCCTGGGCCCCCAGGGTAATGAATATGTAACACCGTTTTGCAAACAGGCTCATCAGACATTTCAAGCGCTAGAGGCAGATGTTATAGAATGGAATATTGTACCCAGGTTTGATAAGGCACTAGATGAGATTGAGTTTAAACTTCAGAACAAATTATTAAATCAGGCTCAGACGTCTAAGTACTTTAATATAATCGAGAGATCTCAGGAAGAAACAGAAGAGCTACTGCATAATAAAATCGCTGATTTAATTGATGAATTTATGGATCAATAAACTAATTACACTACTTAACGCCTATCACTTCAATAAACAGATAAAAAAACTTTAAATAAACAATATCTGACATGCCTGAGTCATCACAATTTTTAATCAGCCTCGACGCAATACTTTTAATGGGGCTTGCCACATCAGAGTTGGGGCGTCGTACATTTTTACCTCGAGTGACCTTATTATTAATATTCGGTGCATTTATTGGCAAGGGTTTTCTTAATGTTATTCCACCTGTGCTTGCCAAACGTTTGAATATCATTGCAGAAATAACACTACGAAGAGTTGGGTTTTGACTCGGCTAGCCATCTAAATCAGCGCCTAATCATCAATAATCATTTAATTACGTTAAATATGTCACTAAATTCTGTTTTAAGAATAAATAAATTTAATACATATAAAGTTTTTATACAGTTTCAGCTAATTTGTTATTTTTTGATCTATTTAAAGTTATTCACATCAGAACAGATTAAAATGCACTGTAAACTAATGAAAACAATGGTGTTTGATACTTAAACAATTGAGGATACGAAAATGATAAAATACAGCTTAATAATTGCCGGCATTGCCGCAAGCTTACTCATGTCTGCTCATGTTTCAATCGCGGCAGAATCAAATCAGGTTTACGGTAGTCAGTTAATGACAAAACAGGAAAGAGTCGAGTTTCATGCCCGGTTACGTAATGCCAGTTCAAACGCTGAACGGGAAAGAATCCGCAATGAACATCATAAAAAAATGCAAAAAAGAGCAGAAAAGAAAGGCCTTAAGATCCCTGACAAACCACCCACCCCAGGCGGCGGTATGGGAGCAGGAAAAGGCTCTGCTGATGGGAATGGTCCCGGCCGTGGAAAAGGCCGCTAGGTAAGGCTCGAAAATAATTGCACAAAGGGTATCGGCAACACACACCCTTTGTGCAAAACTATAGCAACTATCAGACAAACCCCATATTCAGTTATACGTTTCTAGTGCATTGCATAAAGCATATTAAATTTAATCTCCCTGGAATTTAACACGCCCTTTTCTGGTAATGGCATAGGTAACGCCGACTCTAACGCTTGGGCTGCTGCAAGTTTCAATACTCTGTGCTGACTGACTATTTTCAGGCCTGTAATGTCACCATCATTGGTCAAATGAAAGCTTACTGAAACCTTTCCTGTAATGCCTCTACGCCTTGCAGAGCCCGGATAAAACTTATATTTTTCTATGTGGCCAATTAAATGACTAAAGTATAAATCACGCTGTTGTTTGATCCATAACTGGTCTGCAACAGTTGGTATATCAATATTTTGCTTTTCACCTGTACTGGCACTGGCAGTATTAGCCGGTGGTCTAATCGCTGCCGTGTTCTTGTGAATATCTGTTTTAGGTTTTGCGACACTCTTTCTGGATGTTTTAAGAATGCGCTTTTTTTCTACAGGTTCAGGTTTAGATGTAGATTCAGTTATGGGTACTGGTTGATCTGGTTCAATGATTTTTTTATCCGGGGTTTTTGTTACCACCTGCTTAAAACGCAACCGTGTTGTATGCACCAAAGATTCAACACCTGGCGACATCACACCCGACATGTTGCCTGCCTGCATAAACATTAAGCCATGTATCAAACCTGCAATCAATATAGCGCCCGACCATGTTTTAAAATCATTTGCATGCATCGTTATTGAGCAGAACTTTTAAGGGTAATAATGTCAATACCTTGAGCGCCGGCTTTTCGTGACAAATCAATTAACTCGACTGTTTTTCCTAAATGAGTAGAGCGATCTCCTTTAATTCTTACCAGTTTGTCTTTTTGTTTTAGCAGGTCTCTGGTTAATAAAATCACTAAGTCCTCTGACTTCACTGCTTTATCCTGGTATATAAACACACCGTCACTTCTAATAATCACCTGAAGATCTTTACTGTTTTTCTTTGTCTCTGCAGTTTCGGCCTCTGGTAATTCAATATTAATAAACTGTTCACTCACAAAGTGCGAAGTCAGCATAAAAAATACCAGTAACAGAAAAACTATATCTATTAAAGGTGTCAGGTTTGGTACATGACTATTTCGCCTGTATCCTTCAAACTGCATGCACGACACCTTTACGGTGATGACTTGCTTCGTTTTCTGTCAGTTCTGCCTCACCACCTGTTGATGAAATATTTTCCAGTAATAGCATGGAGTAATAACGCATACTTGCAGCTCGTCTGTCTGCAATACCTTCTAATACATGTAATAAAAGCAGAATGGGTATTGCAACGGCCAAACCTGCACCCGTTGTTAGCATCGCCTCCCAAATACCACCGGCTAATACCTGAGCATTCACCTGGCCACCGGCAAGTTCTATCACCATAAATGCTTTAATCATACCTATAATGGTACCCAAAAGACCAAGCAATGGTGCAGTATGACCTAATATAGAAATGGTTCTAAAACCTCTTTCCATTGATTGTAACTCAGCTGAACCGTATCGACTGGCTACACTTTTCAGGTCAGTTATATTTTTTAATTTTGCGGCATATATACCTTGCAAGAGTCTCGCTTCAGGCCCGCTCATATTACTTAGTTCTTTTTCTAGCGTATTGTCTGTGATTGCCTCGGCAAGCTTACTCTCAAAATTGATTGCGGGTTTTTTCATCAAAAAATAATGTATCAACCGTTCCGTTACAATTACCATAGCAACAAAAGAGTAAGCAAGAAGAATCCATATCACAATTCCTCCTTTGTCAAAAATATCGCTTAAAATCATTGAATTTTTACTCGGCTTATCGTATTACTCTGATTCATTAACCACTTATCAAGCTCGGATTTATGTATACGCCCACTAAAAACACCGGTTTGTTTGCCTGAAGAATAAAAATAACTTCTTGGTAATTCACCATGCCATTGAGGGTCGATGCTGTGTCTTAGCTGTTGAAACTTATTAGACTGAAAAATCCACTGCTCTAAATCATTCAGATTATGTTCTGTTATTAATGCTGAAATTTCATTTAATCGAATAATTTCATCCGTAGAAACCAGCACAATTTCAACTTCGGGGTTATCTTTATGGAAATTTGAAACCACAGAAAAATCCTCAATACACTGTGGACAATCTAACGACCACAACAATAACATAAAGCTTTTATCTTTTTTCTTACTGATAATTTCCTGAAAACTGTCCTGGTCAAAAAAAGTCGGTATGGCTTTAGAGTTTATCGCATAAACCATAATAAAGACGAATAACAGGAACTGAATGATTTGTTTCATTTAATTTACACTTAATAATTATCTGAAAACCGTATGTTACGGTTTTCTATTGAACAACTTGATTTATGGCGATTTTACACAGTCTGGCCAGTTATTGGGTAAAACCCCAGAGCTATCATATTTGCTAAACTAAAATAACCCTGCAAACTTTAGACCAACAACTAAGTATCTGATATTATTGCATTAATATCATTATTACTCTAGTTTTAATACGTTATTTTAAACAGGCACCGTGTGATTTCACACAGTTGTAAACAGGGTGTTTTACACTGGATAAGATATTATGCTCTGAATACGGCGTATCGTACCCGTATTACAAACCTGTTCAAGGGAATTACTGACAGTGTGTGAGCCATATATCAATATATCTATAGTCTCCCCTGTACCTTATACTGATGCGCGAGTCTTACCACATACCCCTTTTTTAATTCTGGCAGATACAGGAGAGTCACTTTGTTTAAGTCATTATTGCTTATTGTTAAACTGTTACTATGCACCTATGCAGTATCCGCTTATGCCATAACACTACCAACGCTAACCCTTAAGGGTGCTGACGGCCAAAATCATTCGATGCATGAGTATTTAGGCAAGGGACAATGGGTCGTGGTTAATATCTGGGGCCCCAAATGTCCTCCATGTGTTGATGAGATGCCTGAATTACAAAACTTTCATGATGACCATAAAGACAAAGACGCAATAGTACTTGGAATAGCACTGGATTTTCCAGGCTTTGGTCCCGCCAAAGAACATCAGGTCCTGGCATTTATAGAAGATTATTTTATTAGTTTTCCGGTTTTACTGGGCGATGCGCAGAGTATTACTCATCTGGGTGGCGGAGTACTCAGAGGCACACCAAGCACGCTACTTTTTGATCCTGCTGGTAAACTCAAGGCTGTTCAGGTTGGTCAGGTAACACAGGAAATAATTGAAAATTTTATTAACAAGCAAAAAACCACTGCGACACATTAAAATCTATGGTTTAAAAGCTAAATCATAATAGCTTAAACCAGGGTGTCAAAGGTACAGGATATTATTACAATACTCATAAAAAATGGATATAACTAAAATGAATACCAACGACGGAGTCAAATACTATTCCCCCCTGGAGGAAAGAATAAATATTTTTTCCCATGCAGCCGGGTTATTTCTGAGTATTCTTGCACTCATTATTCTGGTTATTCATGCAAGCACTAATGGCAATGTCTGGCATATTGTGAGTTTTAGTATTTTTGGTATAAGCCTGATTATTTTATATTCTGCTTCAACCTTTTATCATAGCTCAAAATCCCCCGAACTAAGACAGAAGATGCGAATCATCGATCATGCTTCCATTTATGTTTTAATTGCCGGTACATACACCCCATATACTCTGGTAACCCTCAATGGCACTACGGGATGGCTTATATTTAGCGTGATCTGGGCCCTTGCACTAAGCGGCATTATTCTAAAACTATTTTTCACCGGACGTTTTAAACTTATATCAACATCAATGTACCTTTTTATGGGGTGGATGATAATTTTTGCGGTTAAGCCATTAATTGATAATTTGCACTCTGATGGTTTACTGTGGCTTGTAATTGGTGGTATTTCATATACCCTTGGTGCTATTTTATATGGTATAAAGCAAATAAAATTAAACCATGCTATCTTTCATGTTTTTGTGTTAATTGGTAGTTTTAGTCACTTTGTATCTATATTTTTTTATGTATTACCACACAACTGATTTTTCATGCGTAATACTTTAAACAGATAGATAAACTACAATTAATCCATAATGAATAGTTTTAACGAAATATTTTATGCCTAACAAAAAACGCGCGCGGCAATTATTAATCAAATCTATTGTTAAGATATTAGGTATTGATGCAATGCAAGTTAGTCATACTGAACGATTAACTTCTGCGCTTGGTGGTTTTGTATCCATACTTGGTATTCTCATTATCAGCAATTATTTCCTCGATTCTCGTGATACAGGCTTAATTGTCGCTTCAATGGGTGCCTCTGCAGTACTTCTTTTTGCAGTACCTCACGGTCAGATGTCACAACCCTGGGCGGTATTTGGTGGTCACATCATCTCCGCAATCATAGGTGTCACCTGTGCCCAGCTAATTCCACATGAGATATTAGCTGCCAGCCTTGCTGTCGGACTATCTATCGCCACAATGTACTATTTAAAATGCATACACCCACCCGGAGGCGCCACTGCATTGTCAGCTGTATTGAGCGCAGAGACAGTACAGGTACTGGGTTATCAATATGTCATTACACCTGTTTTATTAAATGTATTAACCATTCTTGGCATTGCAATAGTTTTTAACTATTTTTTCCCCTGGCGTAGATACCCTTTTTATTTCTATCAAAAGAAACAATTAGCTGAACCAGAAGTCATTGAAACCGCCGAAATATCACACGGTGATTTTGTTTACGCATTAAGCCAGGTTGATTCATTTATTGATGTTAGTGAATATGACTTACTGCATATATATGAACTCGCCACCAACAGATCTCGTAGCAGACGATTGAAAATTAAAAAACTGGTATGTGGAAATTATTATAGCAATGGAGAATATGGTGAAGACTGGTCAGTCAGGCAAGTACTACACGAGACAGGTGCTGATACTGAATCACAGGACCTTCTCAGCTATAAAACAGTAGCCGGCAAAGGACGACGAACCTCTGGCACTATTTCAAGAAGTGATTTTTTACAGTGGGCCAGGTATGAAGTTATTAGAGACGAAGAAAACTGGAAACGAATTAACCCAGATCAGGAAAAACACCTAATGTTAAAAAAAGCATCTCAAAATAATATTAGATAAATGGAATATATTTTCAAAAAGAGCATCTATAGCTCATATTTTATGAGCAATAATAAATTTTTTTGAATAAATATCACGTTTTTACTGGATAAAATTAGTCTTTTTTCATTAGAGTGCTAATATGTGATTAGTATCTCAATTTTTTAATAAGGATTGTATTGATGTTGGTTAAAACGAGACGAACCGTTATTTTGTTTGTTGCTGTCTACTCGTTGTTGCATATCTATAGTGTAAACGCAGTTGAGTTAGGGGCATTCGGAGACAGTGTCTTTCAGTTTCAAAAACGGATGGCATCAAAAGGAAATACTTCTGCCGAATATAAATTAGGCACACTTTATGAGTTCGGAATTTCAGTCCCGGCTAATATTCAAGAAGCCAGTAAATACTACAAACGTGCGGCTAAAAAAGATTATACCCCTGCTATTAACCGCCTTATTTACCTGGAAATCAAACAATCTGGTTATATCAAATCAAAACATGATAGCTGGTTCAAAAAATTAAATAATCAGGCAGCAGCCTCTGAGCCTAATGCATTGATACTTCTCGGCCAGATGTACCGAGAAGGAATTAATGTAAATAAAGACTTAAACAGAGCCCTGGCAATGTTACAAAAAGCTTCCTCACTCGGGCATACTCAAGTTGATTCACAAATTGATGAAATATACAGAGAACTTGAGGCAAAAGCAGATTTACAGGAAAAATTAGAGCAGCAAAAAGCCGCTGAATCAGTTGTTGCACCAAAACCTGCAAAGAAACCTGTAGCCAAACCAGTACCTAAAAAATCGAAAGCTACTTTGGATAAAGAAGCCAAACGCAGAAAGTATGAAGAGGCCATGCGTAAACTGCACCAGGAGAATTTGATAATGCAGCAACAGCAGGAATGGTCCGAAAGCCAGGAGTAAACAGTAAAGGGTCGGTATTTTGGTACCATCTGCATTTCAGGTTAAAGTAACGATTAATTGTAATAAATCAGACTAGATTTAGTTCAATACCTGCTTGAATATTGCCGCAGAGGCGCAGAGAACACAGAGTGTCGATTTAAAATTCAGTGAGGACGTTTGAGTAAAGTAATATTGATATAAAACAGGAGCATCGCCTGCTCTTTTCTCTGAGTGCTCCGCGTCTCTGTGGCAAAGAGCCAGGAGGTTCAAAATGGCGCTTACACTATTGAATCTTTGTTGTAAGGATAGGATAGGCCAGGCCCCATGTTCTGGTATGTCAATTTTTTTCAGACTTATACACCTGATAAAAAGTAGATGTCTTTTCTTTACGACTTAGCGGCTTCCTGACAGTGCATTTAGCTTTAATTAGCAAA
>Ga0316204_10003583_pt1 | contig 30505 bp, 29 predicted proteins | sample 6monrhotite_MG_2_FD_205661 | JGI IMG/M metagenome (GOLD analysis project Ga0316204, IMG submission 205661) | Microbial mat bacterial communities from mineral coupon in-situ incubated in ocean water Damariscotta River, Maine, United States -... | ecosystem: Environmental > Aquatic > Marine >...
TCTTGGAAATACTAAGTGTAGCGCAGTGTTTAATAATATCTATTGTTATAGGTAGATGCGAAACAAGTATAAGTGATCCATATAATGAGTTTTGCCGCATGCAAAGTTACAATGAGCGCCTAATGAGATTGCATTTGCTCGGACGGTAAATTGAGCTTTTCTTCCATGATTTTTTTCAAGTCCTCGAGTGACAAACGCGGTTTGCTAAAACTCGCCATGTTGACGCTGAAGGTAGCCAGCGGTGTAGTTTGCTGAGTTGTTTGTTGCAGCAACAGCTCATAATCACCCACGGGCATTTCGGCGCTAACAGTGAGTTTGATGTTGTGCTTGTCGGTGCGGGAAATGCTGCTATCGGGCAGAGGCTGTAGTGCGATGATGCTTTGGTCGCCGGCCAGGTACAAGCTGGTTTTATGCGGCAGGACAGCACTGATGTTCCCCAGGGTTTGGTAACGGGTTTTATATCGCCATGATGATGGCTTGCTGATATCGATCTGCTTAATAACAGAGTCACTTTCTATCAGCGTTAATGTCTGGTCGGCGATTTGCATATCAAGTAGATCGCCAACCGGGATCGTCGCGATGGGTTGCAGTTTGTCAGTGAGAACTTTAAAGACCGCAATGCTGGATGACGACGCATTATATTGGTAAACGGTGTGTTCATGAATACGGATCAATGCCCCCGGTGAATTTAGTGTGTAGCGTAAATGTGGTTTCTTATTAGATAGGTCGTAAAGACGTATTCCTTCTGTGCCACTGGTGATAAGTTGCTGTTGTGCGTTGATATCAAAATCTAATAATTCAGCTTTGATACGTTTTTTGGTTTTTGGTTTTTCAGGATCATTCAAATTGTATAGTGTCAGACTGCCATCATTGGCGGCCATTAATAATTGGCCATTATTTGCCCTTAGGCGTTTGATATCTCGACTTGATCGGAATATTCGTACGAGATTTGACTGGTGTGGGTTTGAAATATCAACTACTGCTATGCGTTTATTGCTCAGCGCTAAATAGGCATAGTTTTTCCATAGTGCGACATCGATTGTTGACGCTGGCATATCAACGCCCGTCATCCAAGTTGGGTTGAGCGGGTTTGTAATATCGAAAACCTGCAGGCCGTTATTTGCCCAGGCCGCATATAAAACATTTTCGTGAGCCGCGTAACCGAGGACGGTTTGTGGATTAATATATTGCCCGGCTAGATGTGGTTGTTGCGGCAGATTGATATCGAGCACCGTGAAGCCGCCCCACCAATCCATGATGTAAGCCTGATGGTTTTTTATAGCAAGCCCCCATGCAGCACCTTTGCTGTCATAGCTGCCGACGATGCGCGCTTGTTTGGGTTGCTGAACATTGATAACTTGCACACCGGACAGCCAGTCAGCGACATATAGATGTTGATCGAGCAGCGCTAAACCACGGGCATTACCCGGTGTGCTGATATGTGCAAGTTGCCGTGGGAAACCGGGGTCGCTGATATCAAGAATAAAAACACCGTTTTCAAAAAAGGCGACATAGGCTAGATTGCCATCGAGTAAAACATCTTCGGCATCTCCGCCGGGATTAAATTGCCCGAGCATTTTTATATGTTGTGAATCTGACACGTCGAAAATCATTAAACCAGCATCGTCATCCGCAATATAAACGTAATTGTTTTTAACTTGTATGCCCCATGTTTTTCCGGAGCTATTTTGCTGGCCGATTATTGTTGGATTGCTGAGGTCACTGATGTCAATAATTTGAAACCCGCCGCGATGGCTAGCTAGATATAATCGATCACCATCGAGTATAGGAATATAGGCTAGCCCTGGAGTTTGTACTTGGGAGACACGAAAAGGTTGACGCGGATCTTTTACGTTAATAATTTGCAGGCCATGGTCGTCGTCAGCGACAAAGGCATGATCATCTCTAACAATAACGCCTTTTGAGGAACCATCAGTGTGAAAGGTAGACAGTAAACGCGGACGTTCGGGTGAGCTAATATCGTAAATGTGTAGACCGGAAAACCAATCAGCGACATAAGCTAGATCATCTTTTATAAAGATGCGCCGCTGTCCGCCAAAATTAACGCCTTGGCCAAAGTCGAGTGCTTCATTGCTGATTTGTGGTGCAGTGGGTGAGACATTATATAAGCTTAAATTTTGTTTATTGGTGGCGTAGAGAATATCGCCAACAATTGTAAAATTTCCTGATCCCCGTGGCCTTAGCGGCGAACGAAAAGCTGAGATAATAGAGGGCATGTTCGGACTGCTGACATCAAGGCGTAGAGTGTGCCCTGCAGTATTTTGTAGCCAGGCTTGATGTTTTGTAAGTTGAATTTTACGCGCGTCTCCTAACTGTTGGTGACTGCCTAACCAGCGTATTTTGTCCGTGTTGCTAACATCCAGAATTGTCAAACCATTGTTGCCATTGGCCAAGTAAGCAATATTGTTTTTAACTGCAATATCAAACGCAGCACCGGTTGTTTGGTAGTGAGCCGTGTTTATGAGCCGATCATCACGAAGGTTGAAAACAAGTAATCCATTAATATCATTGGCAACAAAAATGTTGCTGCCAATGATGGATAAGTTGTGTGCAGTGCCATCTAGCTGTATAGCGGAACGTAAACGTGGTTTTTCAGGTCTACTTATATCGAGCACTAGTAATTTATTATTTGAGGTTAAAATACCGGCATTATTTGAGCTAATCGATAGGGCGGTGACAGCACCAGAAGTGCGGTAGTAAGAAATCGTTTGAGGGGCGTCCGGGTCGCTGATATCGACGATATACATGCCGCCCTTTGCAGCAAGATACGCATGCTGAGCGTGAACTTTTAAGCTCAGCACTTGATCGCCGACAGAAAGCCGTGTTCTCAGTAGAGCTTGGTTATTGTTGTTTGAGAGATTAACAATAAACAGGCCGCTGTGATCGGCAGCAACATAAGCCAGTTGTTCAATAATTACGACATCATTGATTTGTGCGGGAAGTGATAGTGTTTTTTTTAATGAGGCGCTCGCTGGGGAAAGCAGAATGCCCGCGGTTTTTGCTATGTCTTTACTGTGAAGAGTGAGCGTTGTCTGTTTACCCGCGGTAACATTTTTCTCTAAAGCAAAAGTTTCTACTAAGGAGGAATTGTCATCAGCCGCAAGGGCGATGTTGGAATGGTTTGTTGCGAGTAATAAAGCAATTAAGAAACATGAAACAAAACGGTTCATTTATGATTCCTGTGCTGTTGGTTTATTGTGCTAGAGGATTGAATTAAGGGCTGGGGTTCGGGTGACGGCGATGAATAGCTTCAATGCCTTCAATGACGTCATTATTTAATACGAGATCAATGCTGTTAATGTTGCTATGTAGCTGTTCCAGAGTGGTCGCACCGATGATAGTGCTGGTCAGAAAGGAGCGTGAATTAACATACGCTAACGCCATTTGTGCGGGGTCAAGTTTGTGTTGCTGTGCGAGGGTGACATATTCTGCTATCGCATGCTGTGTGGGTATATTCGTATAACGCTGGAAGCGATCAAAGAGAGTAAGTCGTGCGGCTTTAGGGTTTCTGTTGTTCAAGTATTTTCCGCTCAGTGTGCCAAAGCCGAGTGGCGAATAGGCCAGCAGACCAATGTTTTCTCGATGTGCAATTTCAGCCAGGCCGACCTCGAAACTTCGGTTCAATAAACTATATGGGTTTTGAATGCTGGCTGCGCGCGGTAAGTTTAATTGCTGCGACAGGCGTAGAAATTCCATGGTGCCCCAGGGGGTTTCATTTGATAAACCGATATGTCGTACCTTGCCACTACTAACTAATGCCGACAATACTTCGAGTGTTTCTGCGATTTCGATGGCTTCGTCATCATTGTCATGCACGTAGCCGAGTTGTCCAAAAAAATTACAGCGCCGATCCGGCCAGTGTAATTGGTAGAGATCGATATAATCTGTTTGCAATCGAGATAGGCTGCCTTCAACAGCCGCTAAAATATTTTTTTTATCAAGCCGGTTGTCGCCATCACGAACATAATTCAAGTCTGTTGAACGGCTCATTACTTTGCTGGCGATGATTACCTGGTCTCGGTTATTACGTGCTTTTAGCCAGCTGCCAATGTACTGCTCGGTTCGACCGTAAGTTTCCGCGCGCGGCGGAACTGGATACATTTCAGCGCTATCGATAAAGTTGATGCCCGCACCTAAAGCGACATCGAGTTGCTGATGCGCCTCAGCTTCAGTATTTTGTTCGCCCCATGTCATCGTACCGAGACAGATACGACTGACTTTAAGTTCAGTGCGTCCGAGCTGATTGTATTTCATCGTTGAGCCGCTGTTCGTTGCGATACTTTTTTATTATAAAGTTTGTAAGCGTGAAAAGACCTGCTCCGCAGTCATCAATGTTGTTTTGATTTCCTGCTGACCATGGGCCGAAGAAACAAAACCCGTTTCATAGGCTGAAGGCGCAAAATAAATGCCTTCAATTAGCATTTCATGAAAAAATAATTTGAAGCGATCAAGATTACATTGGGTGGACTGAGCGAAGTTGCTGACCTGTTCTTCTTCAGTGAAAAATAACCCGAACATACCGCCGACATAGTTAGTGGTGAGTGGGATGTTGAATGCTTTTGCACGTGTTTCCAAGCCTTCAACCAGGTGTTTGGTTGATGTTGTTAGTGCATCAAAGAAACCTGGTTGTTCGATCTGATTTAGCGTTGCCAGCCCAGCCGTCATGGCGATGGGGTTGCCAGATAACGTGCCCGCTTGATAGACGGGGCCCAATGGCGCAAGCATTTCCATTATTTCGAGTTTGCCGCCAAACGCGCCGACAGGCATGCCGCCGCCGATGACTTTTCCCAGCGTGGTAAGGTCAGGGCGAATACCATAGATGCCTTGCGCGCCATCAAGGGCAACACGAAAACCACTCATCACTTCATCAAAAATCAACACCGATTCATAGCTGTCACAAAGTTCGCGCAGGCCATGGAGAAATTCATTGGTGCCGGGAATACAATTCATATTGCCTGCGATGGGTTCAACAATAATGCAGGCAATTTGCGTACCTATTTTTTCAAACGTTTCGCGCACGGCTTCAATGTCGTTATAGGGTAGCGTGATCGTGTGCTCGGCGAATGAAGCCGGCACGCCGGGTGAGGTTGGTACGCCCAGTGTCAATGCGCCCGATCCGGCTTTGACCAGCAGTGAATCTGAATGGCCGTGGTAACAGCCTTCAAATTTGACGATTTTGTCACGGCCGGTAAAACCACGTGCGAGACGAATGGCGCTCATGGTGGCTTCTGTGCCGGAGCTGACCATACGCACCATATCCATTGACGGTACTAAACGACATACTTTGTCAGCCATCAGTGTTTCAAGTTCAGTCGGTGCACCAAAGCTTAAACCATTACCGATGGCATCTTTAACCGCAGAGATGACAGAAGGGTGGGCGTGGCCAAGAATCATCGGCCCCCATGAGCCAACATAATCGATGTAACGTTTGTCGTCTTCATCGGTGAGGTAAGCGCCTTCGCCTTTGCGAAAAAATATCGGTTCGCCACTGACGCCGTTAAAGGCGCGCACAGGTGAATTTACGCCACCCGGGATATGCTGTTTGGCTTGCGCGAAGAGTTCGTGTGATCTGGTCATGTTTGTTTCCTTGGAAAAATAGTCGTAAAAAATATGGAATAAATTACAGCGTTATTTGTAATGTAAATTTTCAGAAATTCGTATTTAAAAATTAGTTGTGATTTTAAGCCGTATGTTCTGGCGTTTGATAATTGGCTGCAGTGTTTTGTTTCCGCTCGAAAAGTTGTACATAACGCGCCGCAGCGAGTTCGGGTTTTTCCTGGCTGAATACGCCGCTGATGACAGCTAATGCGTCAGCGCCAGCATTCAGTAACTCGGCGCCATTTTCCGGTGTGATGCCGCCAATCGCAACGATAGGAATTTTAAGCTTATTTTTAGCCTGCTGCAAAAGAGTGTGCTGCGCTAACGTGGCCAAAGGTTTTGTCGGCGAACTGAAAAAACTACCAAAGGCAATATAGTCCGCACCGTTTTGCTCGGCCTGCACAGCGAAGTCTAACTGGTTATAACAGGATATTCCGATGATGGCTTGTGGCCCGAGTAGTTTGCGGGCTTGTTGCAATTTTAAATCGTCGCGCCCTAAATGTACGCCATCAGCTTGTACAGAAATTGCGAGCTTAACGTCATCATTGATGATAAATGGAATGGCGTGACGTTGGCACACGTTCCGCAGTGCAGTGGCTTCTGCATGGCGTCGAATTTGGTCGCTGCTTTTATCGCGGTACTGGATAACTTTAGCGCCGCCCAGAATGGCTTGTTCTACCTGATCAGTCAAGCCCTGAACACTAAGGTGTAGCTTTGAGCTGTCTACGTCGGGTATTTTGGTTTCGCGTGTAATTAAGTAGAGGCCACGAATGTTCAGTTTTGACATGGCCTATTCGTCATCGTCATTAAGCGCCCAGAACAAGCGATTGGGAATGTATTGCCCCATGCCAAGTCGGCGGCCATATTTTAAAGTGTTCCAGGTGTATTCCTGCGCTTCGTTGACAGCCGTTAGAGGCTCAACGTTGTTAGCTAGCATGCCGGCAATGGAGGAGGCCAGGGTGCAACCGGAGCCATGGAAACTTTCTGCTAAGCGCTCCCAGTTAAAAGTCTCGAGTAATTTTTGTTCTGCGTAGAAACGGTTGACCACTTCAGCGCTGTTTTCGTGTGTACCTGTGATAAGCACGAATTCACAGCCAAGCTCTTGCAGCACTTGCGCGCAGGCATCCAGCGTATCGGCTTCGGGCGCCAGCATTTTTGCTTCGATTGAGTTAGGTGTGATGATTGTCGTAAGCGGAAATAACAGGTTGGCCATGCCGTCTATCAGTTCGTCATCAGCCAGGTTGGTGCCGCCTCCAGAGATAAGCACGGGGTCAAGCACGACAGGAATATCCGAGTAGTCCATGAGCACAGAATGAATCGCTTCGACGACTTCGAGGCTGCCCAGCATGCCGATTTTGAAGCAGGCGACATTCATGTCTTCGAGTACTGCGCGCGCTTGCTGAACCAGCATTGAGGTATCGATGCTGGCGAAACCTTTTACATCTTGGGTGTCTTGCACGGTAATGGCGGTCACTACGGGTGCCGCATGGCAGCCCATGCTGGCAAGTGTTTCGATGTCAGCCTGAATGCCGGCACCGCCAGTTGGGTCGTTGCCGGAGAACACCATAACAACAGGTGTATTTTCCTGTGCATCCATTTTTAGAATCCTGTCAATATTGTATACGCCATTCTAGCATCCGTTTACCTTGAAGTGTGCAGCTTAGTCACTGACGTGCCAAAGAGCTGTATGCAGATCTACTACGCCACCCATGGCAATTAGATGCTCGCGAGCTTTTTGGCCAAGTTCGACATCGAGCCGCTGTAAGTTGTCAAATATATAACCACTCATAATGTGTTTCAGCTTACCTTCTTCTTTAGGGGCGTGGATCTTGCGCGAAACGTTCCATGCTTTTTAAGGTAACCCACCAGCTGCAGAGAAACCGGCCACTGTGAATATCGAGAATGATGCGTTATCAGCGATAAACAGGAAGCGTGTTGCTTAATTGCTAAGTTAAAGTGCTGGCAATTACTGTTATCTATATACGGAAATTAGCGCAACGCAAATATGACCGGCACGATAAATTCTAGCTTCTGGCGTAGATCGCTTTCTGGCATGGGCGGAAACGGGTTGGCTTGTTCTGCCATTTTAAGTATGGCTTTATCTAGCAGTTTGTTGCCGGTACGCTGTTCTAATGTGACATGTTGCAGTTGCCCCGTGCGATCAATAAGGATACGTAATTTACCCTGCCCTTCTATGCGAAGACGCTTAGCGCGGCGTGGGTATTTTTTATGTTTTTCCAGCCATGCAACGAGTAGCTGCTCATATTGGGCGGTGGCAACCGCATCCAACGGCTCAGTGTTTGGTTCAGTCGGAGTGGGCGGTACGATTTCCTGTATGGGCTTGGGTGTCTCCGCTGGTTCCGGTTTAGGTAGCGTCTCCTGAATCTCTGCTCTTGGAGCAGGTTCGGGCTTGTGTGGTGGTGTGATGGTCTGCTCCACCATGGGCTCTAAAGCTTGCTCTGGCAGTGGTTCCGGAATTGTTGGTGGTGTTTCTATCGGGGTATTCACGGTGGTTTCTGCAATAGCTGCCAGCAAGTTAATACGTAGTTCAGGGGTTTCTTGAAATGGCTCAGGCGTGGGTAGCGTCAACCATATCGCCAGGCTGCCATGTAGAAGCAGTGCGATCACTACAGTGATGCTCAAGTGGAGCCGGGTAAGGGGCATACTATTTCGGCGTCGTAGCCAGGGCGATGTTACTACCCCCGGATACTCGGATCTCGTCCATCACGTTGAGCAATTGTTGTACTTCAGTGTGGGCTGCACTTCTCAGTGTGATGGGGGTGTCAGCATCCTGTTTCAGCAGTGGCTCGATAGCCGTTCGCAATTGCCCCAGCTCAATGGGTTCGCCATTAAGGGCAAGTTGGCCTGTTTCGTTCAATGATATGGTTATGGGTGTGTTTTCTGTGACGGTTGCGCTGCTGGATTCAGGCAGTTCCAGCTCAATGGCTTCAGGCACTAAAAAGGTGCTGGTGAGCATGAAAAACACCAGCAAAAGAAACACAATATCGATGAGTGGTGCGATATCGAGGTGGGAATGGATGCGAGCGCGACCCTCAAAGTCCATGGCTTTCATCCTCGATTCGGTTGTCATCACGGCTTGCTATATAGGACGGTGTTTTACCAAAATGGCGCAGTACTCGTATACTAGTATCTTTCATCGCGGCGCGTACGTGGTCTACTTCACCTTCCAGATAATAGAAAGCGGCCATGGCGGGGATGGCTACGGTGAGTCCAAACGCGGTGGTCAGTAGCGCTTCCCAGATGCCACCGGAGAGAATGGAAGGATCAACCCGGCTTCCTGCCTCTTCGAGGCGCATAAAGGCCGCAATCATGCCGGTGACGGTGCCGAGTAGACCCAGCAGTGGGCTCAGGTGAGCGATGGATGAAAGGCCACGCAGCCATGATTCAAGATTGCGAATTTGTGCCGAACCCACCCGGCTGACTTCGGCTTCCACATCTTTGGCCGACATGGCGGGGTCCGCACCACAGCGCACCGCGCTTTCCATCACCTGGGCCACCGGGCTGCGTTGCTGTTGTAATTCTTTTAACACCTGCCTGTGATCGTCCTGTTGCAGCGCTGTCAGGGCGGGTTCGACAAATGCCCGGTTGCGTAAGCCGCTGCGAAAAAACTGAAACAGTTTGGCAAGGATGATCGCCATAGCCAGAACAGAGAGGGCCAGCAGGACATACATTACCGGCCCACCTTGTTGGAATAAATTTACTAGATTCATGAATTTCAATTAATTTTTAAATAAAAAAACGGATGGCAACCCGTAAGGGATTGTCATCCGTTGCATAACCATACCATCGCTACGGTAGCAGTTACATCTCCATCTCGACACCGGCATAAACAAATTTTGGCAGGCCACCGCGTGGCCCATGAGGCTGGCGCGATACAATGTATTCCTCGTCAAGCAGGTTTTGCACACCTCCGAATAATTTTACCGTATCAGCGATACGGTAGAAAGCGGAAATGTCAGTCACAAAATAACTGTCAGTCTTGCCGAAGCGGGCATCAGGGGCACCGTTACCATTGACCTGATCGTTCACATTATTGGCGCTGGTGTAAGTATCACTCACATAGTTCCCGGTGATGAACGCGCCCCATTTTTTTGACTCAACGCCGGTGCCAAGGCTGAGCGTCAGCTCTGGGATATAGGGTACTTTGTTGCCCGTTTTACCAAAGCTGAAGATCGATTCAGCATCGGTGGAGCGAGCGTCATTTTTTTGTTCAGCGTTGGTGTAGGTTGCGCTGATAAAATAAGGATTGCTTAATTTCCAGCTATTGGCCAGTCCTGCGTCATATTGAAGTGCAAATTCAAGTCCGTAGTTGTCGACTTGGCCAAAATTTTCGCTGTTACCTGAGCCTGCGCCGCCGACGTTGTCAACCACAATCAAATTTTTGAAAGCAGTGTAGAAAAAAGTCGCTTCTGCCGCGAGTGCCTGCGGGACATTGGTGTAGCGCAAGCCCGATTCAAAGGCTGTGCTGGTTTCTGGATCGAGACCACCGCGAGTACCTCTTGGGTTGGGCGGAGAAAACCCGGTATGTAAACCACCAAAGCCTGTCCACATTTCGTTGAATTGATAGGCTGCACCGACACCGACAGCAGTCATATCAAAACTGTTCTTTCCGTCACGGCCTTTGGTGCCAGTGGCGCTTTGCAGCGTTCCCTTGGGGTCTTCAGAGATTTGATCCAGTGTCTCGTAACGAATGCCGGGCGTGACAGTCCAGTTGCCCGCTTCAATAGTATCCTGCACAAACAGCGCCAGGGCTTCCGTTTTTTGAAAACGATCACCTGCCGCACCTGGTGTGCCAGGTGTCATGCTGGAAATGGTGCCATTGGCTGCCTGGGTATAGGTATCCTCCCACTGAAAACGTCTGACTTCATCCTGATGCAGACGAGCACCCACCATCACTTCGTGCTGTACGTCGCTGGTGTCAAAACGGGAATAAACCACCGATTCGATACCTTTGGCGTTATATTCGCGATTATTGGCCTTGATTTTTAGATCGCAAGCCGCAGTGCCTTTCATGCAATCCTGCGATAAGCCGGACGTAGCCAGGACTTTGGAAAGCGAGTCACCGTTTACCTTGTTGAGCTTGTACCAGTTACGCTTGAAATCATTTTGATAGAGTGTGGTAATGATATCGAGATCATCGTTGGGACTGATGGTGTAGCGCAACGAGCTTTGTTCTTGTTCGCTGTCCATATTGTCAAAACGCGATGCTGCATAACGGCGCGTTGGGTCGGCTTTAAAATCAGCTTCTGTCAGACCCAGGTAAGTTTCATTTGCATTAAGGTCGTTGGTGCCAAGTTTGAACTCCAGCCGTTGATACATTTCTGTATTGGGTTCCCATGATAGTTTGACCATAGCGTCTGTTTTGCTAAATCCAGTGTCGTCACCATTACGAAAATCAGCGGTTTCATCGATGGTTTTGAAACCATCGTTTTGTCGTCTATAACCCTCCAACAGCACGCCGAACTGCCCGGCTTCTGTATCAAAGGTATTGCCTGTATAGGCATGGGTGCGTTGCTCGTTAAAACTGCCGAACGTTGTTTTCAGGTAAGCCTTCTCCTGAGTTGGAATGGCAGTTGAAAGGTAATTGATTACACCGCCGGTGGTATGAGGGCCATATTTAATTTGACTGGAGCCCTTCAATACTTCCAGGCCGCTCATGCGTCCTGCAGTCGGGGCATAGTAGGCCGATGGTGCGGAGTACGGGGCAGGCGCAACCATTACACCATCTTCCATCAGTGTGACTTTGGCGCTACGGGTAGTATCGACGCCACGCAGGCTGATATTGGGAAACAAGCCAAAGCCGTCTTCTTCGCGTACATAAACCCCGGGCACCTTGCGCAGTGCACGGTTAACGTCATCATAGTTTTGTTGGCGAATATCTTCTTTGGTGACAATCTGGGCAGAACCCGGCATGTTTTCAATGTTGGCGGGATTGCCGATCACCATCACCTTGTCGAGTACTTTGGTCTTCGTGTCTACTTTGTCTGAATCCTTATCTGCTGCGCCAGCTGGCAGTGCCAGACCCAATGCAGCAATGGCGATGGCATTACGTAAAAAATGATGTTGTTTTTTCATTTACTTAACTTCCTTAGTCTAAATTTTAAAATTGCAAAAAACCGCCTTAATGTAAGAACAAAAATTGAGGCGGATCAATTGGCCGGTTGCTGGTCGACCTGCTGTATTGGGTCGATTTATATTGGCTGTGTGAATTATATATTCATGAAACCTAAATGTAAATGAGAATCATATTCATTTGTATTTGCATTGTAATGTTTTCTGGATAATTGTGATTCTGTAGCAAAACCACTCATAAAATGATGTGGTCCGCTAAATTCTGATGCTGACTTAAGGTTGTAAAAAGCCCTAACGAGGTGAACGGCGGCAACAGAAACAAGAGTGGGCGGAAATAGGCAGAAGATTTCAAGCGAGATGCAGTGGCGCAGCTTATAGAACAGGGTTACAAGGTTTTAGAGGTGGCCCAGCCTGTTGTTTTGGCCAGTGGTTTGTCGTGTCAGGGGGTATACCGAGGAGTTGATAGCTTGGCGTGTTGAAAAAAAGCCAGCACAAGGCTGGCTTTTTTCAGGTTATTTCAGGCTTCTATTAGAGAGCCAGAATGAAATCAACCAATGTGTCGATGTTAGCATCTGAAACACGAGGTGAGTATGGAGGCATTGGAACGCCGCCAGTTATGCTAGTCCAGTTACCTTTACCGCCTTTTTTAACTTTAGCAACGAGGGCAGCTTTAGCGCCAGCGTCACCTTTGTATTTAGCTGCAACATCTTTCCAGCCCGGGCCAACAATTTTCTTTTCTACACCGTGGCATGCCAGGCAGCCGCTTTTCTTTGCTATGTCCAGGTCAGCGTGTGCAGCCTGGGCGCTTAGCAATAAAGCTGCGGCGGCAGAAAGACCAATCAATTGCGCTCTCATAAATTTCTCCTTAGTTATAACTATATTTGATTCAGGTAAAGCTACACAGCCATTTTAGTAGTGCCTGTGAGCAGTGTGCGTCAGTCCAGCCTGCAGGATGGACTGCCTCCCCCCATGTTCCGCTCTACGTGCGCGTGTAGATGCGGGTTCCTTTTATGCCATGCAGGCAAAGGGCTGTCAAGGTCTTGCTGTGCACCAAAATATCGCAAGCGCTTGTGAACGTTAGGATTATTAACAAATAGTGATGGGTTTTAGAAAGATGTATTTGATGTAAATATATAGTAAATGACTGATATTTATGTCGATTGTAGTAACGCAGTAATTTAGTCTGTTTTTTTTGTGGGACTGTGTGAGTGCTTGCGCCGGTGTTGTTGCGAATGGCCAGGTTTTTTTGATGTGCCGCGATTGCTAGAGCGTGATTTTGTATGGGTTGATTTTTCACGCGGGGCAAAAATAGGCGCTGATGGTTTGCTTAACAGTTCGATGCTGACCGCGTGAACCTCTATTTTATGACTGATGTATTCTTCTATTTCCGGTAGAGAAAAGGCGTAATCTTCACAGGCAAAACTAATGGCATCACCGCTAGCCCCTGCGCGAGCCGTTCGTCCGATGCGATGAACATAGTCTTCAGCATCTTGAGGTAAATCAAAATTAATGACATGGCTTATCTCAGGAATGTGTAGGCCACGCGCAGCCACATCAGTGGCGACCAGAATAGGTAATTCGCCCTTTTGAAATCGTTGTAACAAGCGCAGCCGTTTATTTTGCGGGACATCACCGGATAGAACGCCTGCATCAAAGCCATTGCCGGTCAGCCATGCGTGGATTTTTCTGCCGGCTTCTTTTGTGTTGATGAAAATAATCGTTCGGTGGTAATCGTGTTTAGTTAAAAGACCTATTAATAAAGGGATTTTTTCTTCATTTGAGGTGTAATAAATACTTTGCCGGACATTATCGGCCGTGGTTTTGTCCGCCGCAATGCGGATCATTTCAGGGTTATTCATGTGCTCATATGAGAGTTCAACAACGCGATATGAAAGGGTTGCTGAATAAAGCATGGTGAGACGTTTTTCGGGTGCAGGCATGCGTCGTAATAAAAAACGAATATCGCGGATGAAGCCAAGATCAAACATTCTGTCAGCTTCATCAAGCACGGCAATTTCCACAGCACGCAAATCAAACAAATGTTGTTTGAAATAGTCAATGACACGCCCGGGCGTGCCAATTAGGATATCGATGCCGCCTTCGAATTGCTGACGTTGTTTGTCGTGGCCTTCGCCGCCATAGAATATGCCTATGCGTTGATCGCAATGCTTGCCAAGTTGTTGAGCATCGTTATAAATTTGGATGGCGAGTTCTCGCGTAGGTGCGAGGATAAACCCACGCGGTTGACTCGGTTTACGATGTTCAGGCGCGGGTGAAGATAGCAGCCGTGCAAGCATTGTGATTAGAAAGGCGGCAGTTTTACCTGTGCCTGTTTGAGCTTGGCCCGCGACATCTTTGCCAGCGAGAGTGATGGCCAGCGTTTCTGCTTGAATAGGGGTGCAGAATGTAAAACCGGCTTCGCTAATACCTTTTAATAAAGGGCTTGGCAGATTGAAGTCAGCAAAGTTTTTGTCAGATAGATGTGTTTCGCCCATGGCCGCGCAGCATAGCAGATATGACGCGTATTGTACTGCGTTTGCGGGATATATTCGAAGAGGTTTAAATTTTAAGTATTAATGCCGTTATAGTTTGGTAATTAATTTATTGATGTAAGCGGTATTTAGATATTATGATATAGTGCCTCATTGTCCTAGAGAGGAGAGGAGACCAAATGGTCAACAAAATTAACTACGTTACAGATGCCCTGTTTGAGGAGTCTGTGCTTCATTCTGAAACGCCAGTGCTGGTAGATTTTTGGGCTGAATGGTGTGGGCCGTGCAAAATGATTGCGCCGATACTTGAAGAGATCGCTGAAGAGTATGCGGGCAAGGTGTTGGTTGCGAAGCTCAATATTGATGATAACCCTGAAACACCGCCGCGCTATGGTATTCGTGGCATACCTACATTGATGCTGTTTAAAAACGGTAATGTTGAGGCTACCAAGGTGGGCGCTGTGTCTAAATCGCAGCTGGCTTCTTTTTTAGACAGTAATATTTGATTGTTTTGTTTTAAAAGTAGATAATCCCATTCTAAAGCTAGACGTTACACAAAAAAGGTGGTAGCGTTTAGCATCAAATAAGAGAAAAACAGTCTTTCAGCAAGACAGATTCCCGTAATATTTATCCTTGGTTGCACGTCTTCTGCCTTTATAGGCCGGACATTGCTACCGTTTTCATTTAATTCAATTCCGCATTGTCGAAAACAGTCATGACACTATGAACCTTACCGAGCTAAAACAAAAAACCGCAACCGAACTTGTTACCCTTGCCCAGTCGCTGGGTGTTGAAGGAACTGCACGATCTCGAAAACAGGACGTTATTTTTGCCATTCTTAAGGCGCATGCCAAAAAGGGTGAAGACATCTACAGTGAAGGTGTGCTGGAAATTTTGCAGGATGGTTTTGGTTTTTTGCGTTCCGCGGATAGCTCTTACTTGGCGGGGCCAGACGATATTTATGTTTCGCCTAGTCAAATTCGCCGTTTTAATCTGCGTACCGGTGATACGGTGAGCGGCAAGATTCGCCCACCCAAAGAAGGTGAACGTTATTTTGCATTGCTTAAGGTTCAGCAAATTAATTTCGATCCGCCAGAGATGGCCAAGCATAAGGTTGTATTTGAAAACCTGACACCGCTGTTTCCAAATCAGCGTTTTAATCTTGAGATTGGCAATGGCAGCACCGAGGATGTAACGGCACGCATCATTGAGTTGGCGTCGCCAATCGGTAAGGGGCAACGCGGCATGATCGTATCTCCGCCAAAAGCGGGTAAGACGATGATGTTACAGAGCATCGCGCATTCTATAACTGAACAGAGCCCAGAGTGTGACGTTATTGTTTTGCTGATTGATGAACGTCCAGAAGAAGTCACGGAAATGGAACGTTCGGTGCGTGGTGAAGTCATCTCTAGTACTTTTGATGAGCCGGCCAGCCGACACGTACAGGTTGCTGAAATGGTAATCGAAAAAGCCAAACGTTTGGTTGAGCATAAACGCGATGTGGTTATTTTGCTGGATTCAATTACCCGTTTAGCGCGTGCCTATAACACGGTTGTACCTTCATCAGGAAAGGTGCTGACCGGTGGTGTTGATGCGAATGCACTGCATCGTCCAAAACGTTTTTTCGGTGCGGCACGTAACGTTGAAGAAGGCGGCAGTTTAACCATTATTGCTACTGCACTGGTTGAAACCGGTTCGCGTATGGATGATGTGATCTACGAAGAGTTTAAGGGTACCGGTAACATGGAGTTACATCTTGACCGGAAGATTGCCGAGAGACGTATTTACCCGGCGATTAACATTAATCGTTCAGGGACACGTCGCGAAGAATTGTTAACCAAGCCGGATGAGCTGCAACGGATGTGGATTTTGCGTAAGTTACTGCATCCGATGGAAGAGATAGGTGCGATTGAGTTCCTGATGGATAAATTGAAAGCGACTAAAAGTAATGCAGAATTCTTTGATTCGATGCGACGTTAACGAATTACATTAGTAGTAGTTCTCCTCGCCCTCAGGTCGAGTGCGAAATCGTTTATAACTCCACTGATATTGTTCAGGTGTTTCTCTGATGCAGTCCTCTATGCCGGATGCTATGCAGGCTGTTGCGATGTTGCTATCGGCATCTTTGCAGTCGTCAGAGGCTTCGCGAAAATGCAGTGTATAACCTTTCCCGTGACGTAATCGTTCCGCATAACTAAATAGAACGGTGGCACCACTTTTTTTTGCCAAGCGCGTCAGCAGTGTCATTGAATACGCCTGTATGCCAAAAAAGGGTACAAACTCTCCGTTGCCCCAACGCGGGTCCTGGTCTGGCAGAATCGCAGTCACCTCTCCTCTGCTTAATGCTTTATATAAAGCGCGAATACCAGTTGCATCTGTGGGTACTAGCTGCGCGCCGAATCGCTCGCGGCCATTGCGAATAAAGTCATCCATATTTTTAATGCGCGACGGGCGGAATAGGCTGGTCATGGGATAGTTAGCGGAGCAATACAGCCCCACCATTTCCCACATGCCAAGATGAGGTATGGCAACGATGACGCCATGGCCATTTTCGATGGCCTCTTCAAGTAAGTTTAAACCCTGAACACTTTTAACCAATGGCAGACAGCGTTGTTTATTCCATAACAACATTGGGGCGAGTTCAAGTCCAGATTTTGCTGTTTCAATCAGGCTGCGTTTTAGCAGGCTTTGATGTTCTTTTTCATCAAGTTCAGGAAAACAAAGTTTAAGATTGATAGCACTTATACGTCGCAAATCATTGGGCAGATAATAAAAAAACAAGCCAATCAGGCTGGCAAAGAAATGAATGATGGGTAATGGCCAGAGGGCAAAAAATCGCAGTATTATTTTAATGTAAGTCGATGACACGTAAATTTATCTCTGGTTACAAATCGGGGTAAAGCTATACCGGTATCAAGCCGAAAACGAAAGGTATCACTCGTTAGTACAATTGTTTGATAATATGATTTTAAGAAAACGCCAGCAATTAATCCATGGATATTCCTGTGTTTGAAAATTGGAACGAAGAAAAACAATCTGCTTATTTGTATCGGGTCATGGCGGATGTCGAGCTGGACAAAACAAATTCACGTTTGTTTGATGCTTTAGCGAGGGCGGCCGAAAGTCAGGCGCAGCTCTGGGAAGAAAAAGCGCTTAAACAAAATTTACAGGTGCCTGGCTCATTTTCTCCTTCGCGCCGAACACGAATTGTAGCGCGGCTGATTCGTTTACTGGGGCCGCGTCCAATACTTCCTGTGCTTGCTGCAATGAAAGTCCGCGGCCTTTCAGTTTATAGTGGCGGTCATTTAGGCGCAGGTCATCCGATGCCAACCTCGGTTGATACAGTGGGTTACCGCCACAGCATGCTTGGCGGAGGCAATATGCGTGCAGCGGTGTTTGGCATTAATGACGGGCTGGTATCCAATGCGAGTTTGGTAATGGGCGTTGCAGGTGCAACCCATGATGCTAAGTTAATTTTACTTTCGGGGGTGGCCGGTTTAATTGCCGGCGCAGCATCTATGGCAGCGGGCGAATATGTCTCAGTGCGTTCGCAGCGTGAATTGTTTGAATATCAAATTCAGCTTGAGCGAGAAGAGCTTGAGGAATATCCGGAAGAGGAAGCAGAAGAATTGGCGCTGATCTACAATGCGCGCGGTATAGCTATGGACAGAGCGCGTGAAATGGCCTTTGAAATGATTAAGGACAAAGAGCATGCGCTGGATACGCTGGCACGTGAAGAGCTGGGTTTGAATCCCGCTGAATTGGGTTCACCCTGGGGAGCGGCAAACGCATCATTTGCTGCCTTTGCATTCGGCGCTATGGTGCCTTTATTACCTTTTCTTTATACGCAAGATATTATCGCGCCAATTCAAGCTACGATTATATTAACGCTTGTCAGTTTGTTTGCTGTTGGCGCACTGATAAGTTTGTTTACCGGTAAAGGCGCAGTTGCTGGCGGTTTGAGAATGGTGTTGATCGGCGGTGGCGCTGGTTTGTTAACCTATATAATTGGCACATTATTGGGCATAGGTTTACTGTGAAATGATATTCCTTAATTGTGCTTTGCCACTATTTTTAGGAGGACATTCGAAATGCTAAAGCTGTTCCCGGATATTGAACCCTTTGTGCGTCACAGTATAGATGTAGCGTCACCACATGTTTTATATGTAGAGGAATGCGGCAATGCTAAAGGCTTGCCTGTGTTGATGGTGCACGGTGGCCCCGGCGCGGGCTGTGAACCCTATCATCGGCGGTTTTTTGATCCAGAAATTTATCGCATTATTCTTTTTGATCAGCGTGGTTGCGGGCGCTCAAAGCCGCATGCTGAACTTCAGGGTAATACCACTCAGGCGCTGGTGGAGGACATTGAAGTTATCCGTAAACATCTCGGGATTGATCGCTGGGTTTTATTTGGTGGTTCATGGGGCTCAACATTGAGTCTTGTGTATGCCGAGACCCATCCTGAGCAGGTGCTGGGTTTGGTTTTGCGCGGCATCTTTTTATGCCGTGAACATGAAATAAACTGGTTTTATCAGCAGGGTGCTTCCGCTTTGTTGCCCGATTATTGGCAATCATTTATCAAGCCTATTCCAGAGCAAGAACGTGGCGATTTATTGCAGGCCTACTACAAGCGATTAATGGGTAATGATGAATTAACTCGCATGTCGGCAGCCAAGGCTTGGTCGATGTGGGAAGCCCGCGCGGCAACGCTATTGTGCCGATCTGAGGTGATAGAGCATTTTTCCAATCCTCATACTGCTTTAAGTTTGGCGCGTATCGAAAGTCATTATTTTGTGAATCATTCTTTTCTTGAAGATGATCAGATATTACGCAATATCACTGCGCTGAGAAATATTCCCGGAGTGATTATTCAGGGACGTTATGATGTAGTGTGTCCAATGCAAAGTGCCTGGGATTTACATCAGGCTTGGCCAGAGGCGGAATACCACGTAATTCCTGATGCGGGCCATGCTGCCAGTGAGCCGGGCATCATTGATGCGTTGGTGCGCGCCACAGAAAAATTCGGTCGATTATTAGCGTGATAATTTGTTTGGCAATTTAATGTGATTGGACTTTTGCAGCGTGTCAGCCAGAGCAGTGTTCGCGTTGATGGAAATCTGATTGCTGAGATTGATCAAGGCCTGTTGGCGTTGATCGGTATTGAACGTGGTGATGCCGAGGCACAGGCTGATCGTTTACTTGAACGCCTGCTCGGTTACCGAGTATTCGAGGATCAGCAGGGTAAAATGAATCTCAGCGTTGCTGAAAAATCTGCGGGCTTGTTGTTGGTGCCGCAATTCACATTAGCAGCGGATACACAAAAAGGTATGCGTCCTAGTTTTACGCCGGCCGCTGTTCCCGCTGAGGCTGAACGTTTGTTTGATTATCTTTGTCAGGCGGCAAGACAGCAGCATGAAAATGTTGGCGCTGGGAAGTTTGGCGCCAATATGCAGGTTGCTTTAATCAATGAGGGGCCTGTTACTTTTTACTTACAGGTGTAAGGTTTTGTTGTGCTGGTTTAGACCCTTCGCTGTTATTGTCCGCTGACTTTTCTACTTCAGGCGCTTGTTTCCCCGATATTGAATAGGCAAAGGCGATCACTCGGGCAATCGTTATATATAATGATTCGGGAATTTCATCGCCGAGTTCCAGCCGGCCTAATAAGCCTGTAAGTTCAGCATCTTCGTGCAACGGAATGTTATGTTCACGGGCGATCTCGATGATTTGTTCAGCCAGCTCTCCTTTTCCCAATGCACTTACGTGTGGCGCAGACGTGCCATCATAATTCAGAGCAATAGCGGTGGGTATTTTTTCTTTATCCGTCACGCTTTTGCTTCGAATAGGCTGGTGTCAGGTCGAGAATCAAGTTTTTCGATGCGCCCAGAATGACAGCTGAGATGAGCAATCGTCTGGCCATGGCTAATCAGGTCTTGGCGGAGCTCGGCGAGTTTAGTTTTGAATAAATCGGCGGTATGAGTTTCCTGGGCGACAAAACTGATGTCAGTTTGTTCATTTTTAATGGCAATGGTGGCTTCGATTGAGCCGAGTTCAGGCAGGGTGATTTGCAGACGAACTTGCCATAAAGGGCAAGGATTGCCATTGTTTTGTTGCCTTGAGTTATCCCGTGTGATGAGCAGGCGGATGTTTTCCAGGCGATCTTTCTCCCAGACAGGAAGTTCGGCTAAGAGAGGTTGCAGACTGCCTTCCTGTTTTAGACTTTGTAATTGATTGAGTTGAATGCGTGCCAGAGCTGATTCCGACTGGCGTTGTAATTGCCCGAGTATTTCACGTAGCTGTTTATTATTTTCCGCAGCGTTAAGGCTGATTTGAATTTGTGCAACTAATTTCAGAAGCATGGCTTTAATGTCACCGTTAACTTGCTCGCTTCGCATGGCAAGCGCAGACTCAAGGAACAGTCCTGAGTGCAGTAGCACATTCTTTAAGCTTGAGGCTGTTTCGATATTGCTGAGCGATGGAAGTTTATTGAGCAGTTCACGTATTAACGTCAGTACTGCTGTGGGAATTATATTTACAGTAGCTGTTCCCGTCGTAGCAGACTGCAATAGTTGCGACAAATTATTGAAGACCTGCGCCAGTGGCGCTTGCTGTGGCATGGCTGAGCGTAAGGCGCGGTTAATGGTTTCAGTTTTTGTATTATTATTTATGATAGTCAGCGTCAGAGTTTCACTAGTGGCGGCTGTTTTGTTATTCAGCGAGGCGATGGCGCGGAATTGTTGTCCCACTTGTAAAGTAGTATTAGTTTGAGCCTGAAATATTTTACCGCCAACATCAATCGTGGCGCTGTTTCTAGGCGTGCCAGTGCTACTGCTGAGTACGCGCACCAAAAGTTCTTGTCCGGGTTTCCAGTTACTTTGAGTATTATTGCTCTTGGCTGTCAGCGACACAGTAAGTGCCGGAGCAGTAGAGGGTGTATTGCTGTTAATTTCCATTTATAAGTGGCACCAATATAGAGGGCTTGTTTGTTTATAGAAACTAATATGTTGAGAGTATAACAATGTCAGCCTTTTTAGCGTGTGAAAATACAATGCGTTTTTTCATTGACCGCTTAACCCATATCCAAATAGTATTAAAGCCACAGCGTGCGCAGATGTTTTGCACTGCTGGAGGATGATTTGATGTTTCGTTAATGTTAGTTAACTAAAAAGGATGTGCAGCCATGGTGGATCACGTATATAAATCAATTGAATTGATAGGCTCTTCTAAAAATACGGTGGAAGAAGCGGTGGAGAATGCCGTTAATCGTGCAGCAAAAACGGTGCGAAACATGCGCTGGTTTGAGGTTATTGATACGCGCGGTCATATTGAAAATAACAAGGTAGCCCATTGGCAGGTTACCATTAAGGTTGGTTTTACACTTGATGAGTGATAATGGTTTCCGTGCGCTGAGATAATCAATATTAGGTTGAGTGAATGGCAATATATGCTATAGGTGATGTGCAGGGTTGTTTCGATGAGCTGATGGCATTGCTGGATAAGATTAACTTTGATACACGTAATGATCAGTTATGGTTCGCCGGCGATTTAGTCAATCGTGGTCCAAAATCATTGCAAACTTTACGTTTTGTAAAAGATTTGGGTGATGCCGCGGTCACCGTTCTGGGTAATCATGATTTACACATGATTGCGATTGCTCAGGGGCTTCGCGAACAGACATGCAAAGATAATATTAGTGATGTGCTGAATGCGCCCGATCGTAATGAGTTATTTAATTGGGTTAGGAAGCTTTCATTATTGCATCACGATGAACGCTTAGGCTATACCATGGTGCATGCTGGCCTGCCACCGCAGTGGGACTTAGCGATGGCACAAAGCTGCGCTGCGGAAGTTGAAGCGGTGTTACAAGCGGATGATTACCCTTTGTTTATCAGCCAGATGTACGGCGATGAACCGGATTGTTGGCCGGTCGATTTGTCGGGGGTTGATCGTTGGCGGTTTATTATAAACAGTTTTACTCGCCTGCGTTTCTGTGATGCTGAAGGGCGATTAGTGCTAAGCGAAAAAGGTGCGCCGGGTAGCCAGGCAAAAGGAATTTTCCCTTGGTTCGATGTGCCTGGTCGTCGCAGTGCTGAGATGAAAATTATTTTTGGACACTGGTCAACATTAGGTCAACACGGTCAGCTTGACCAACATGGTTTATATGCACTGGATACGGGTTGTATATGGGGCGGCTCATTAACTGCGATGAGGCTGGATTGCAAAAAACCTGAATGGGTAAATATTCAGTGCAAAGCGCAATGTGATTTTTCAGAAAAATAGAAAACACTCTTTGCAATAATTAAAATTATTAGCCATGCCAGTATCATTGAAATTGCGGTATGGCTAAGAAAGTGATCGCCGATTAACATTTTATAAGCACCTATACTCCAGCTAATACCCATAACACCGATGAAAGCGATAGCTTTAGATTGTCTTTTTTTGAACAAAAATAATAATGACAATAAAGCAAAACCGCCGGCAGCATGGCCAGCGGGATAGCAACGTTTTATTTCTGTATGTTGAAAGTTGCTGGGATAGTGTTTTGAAACAGTAATATGTGGGTAGTTGCCACCATAACGTGAAATGTCTTTTGGGCAGGGAACATTGGTGATGGCTTTTAATGTGCTAACAGCAAAGGTGACGGTGAGTGCTGAGAGGCATACGATCAGCAAGCCTTGTTGATAGTGCTGAACAAGCTTTGATTTTTTAAAAAATATTAAAGCGATTATCATAGAAAGTATGATGGCTATAAATAATTTTTTGATGCCGTCATAAAAAATAAATTTGGTAAATTGGTCGTCACGATTCAAGATCCATGTATTCGTTTCAAAATTGAATATAAAATCCTGCACCCATAGATCAATATTGGTAGTTTCAAATAAAATAACAGTAGATAACAGCAGAAAAGCAGTTGCGATTATTTGGCCAGCTAATAACTTATTGGCTGGATTGTGATTAGTTCTCATCAGGGTGGTCAATGATGTCCAGTGATTTATCGTAGATGCTGGTTTTAACCTCCATTAAACCCAGCAAAGTATGAAAAATATTATCGTGAGAATATTTGTTTGCCAGTTTATTTTTTAGCGCATCAAAATTTATTTCATCTTTTTCAAATGATGTGCTAAACCACATTAATAAAGGAACATGTTTTTGTGAGTCAGGCGCAAACATATAGGGTAAACCATGCAGGAATAATCCCTTTTCACCCAGAGATTCGCCGTGATCACTGACATACAATAATGCTGACTCGAAATGATCATTGTTTTTATTCAACAGTTTGATGGCTTTTGATAAGAAATAATCAGTGTAGAGTATTGCGTTATCATAGGTATTGGTTATTTCTTGTTGTGAGCACTTTTCTAGCTGGTTGGTTTCGCAGGTTGGCGTAAATTTTTTAAATTGCGAAGGATAACGTTTAAAGTAGGCAGGGCCATGGTTTCCCATTTGATGCAATATAATGAATATGTCACCTTGTGGATGGTCATCGATATAGCGTTGTAGGTTGGCGAGCATGCCTTCGTCGCGGCATTCGATATCACAGGAGGGGTTTACCTTATCATTTTTATAGCTTTCATAGGGAACCCTGAGGGCAACACCTTTTGAATCTGAGTTGTTATCTAACCAGAGTACGTTAACACCTGCACGCTGCAAAACATCCAAAACATTTTCGGTGTCGTAAGCATTTTCTTTTTTATAACTTGAACGGTCAAAAATTGAGAACATACAAGGTACTGATACGGCAGTGGATGTACCGCAAGACCAAACATTTTTGAAGCTAAGCACTTCTTCTTTTTCAAGGTAAGGATTGGTTTTCTTTTTATAGCCATTGAGAGAAAAATGGTCACTCCTGACGGTTTCACCAACGACTAGAAAAACTAACTCTCGGTGTTCATCTGTGGGTGGAATTTTTGCATCAAGACCTATTTTAGTGAGTTTTGTAGGTTCAGAAGATACAAAGCTACTGGCATATTTTCCAATGGAGTAGAGATAATACGATGGGTTTGCGTAAAATCTGAGGGGCTTGTGTTCACGGATGAATGAAGCATAAAAATTTCCAAAGATAAGTATAAGTGAAATGAAAACCGTTAAAGCGAAAGAAAATAATTTTAGTTTTGAAATAAACTCTTTTTTTATAGGCAGGGTTGTAATATTTAATGTGTAAATCCAGACAGAAGGTAGTACGCCTAAAAATATAATATAAATAAAAAATTTGAAACTGATTAAATCAAGAGATTCCGCTATATCTGTTTTAATGATGTTGTCAATCATTACATCATCAATGACTACATTGTAGCTATCCATAAAATAGGCAGTGGAAGCTGATATTAATGTAATTGTAATTAAGACAGGTTTTATGGTGTGTTTGTAACAGAGCAATGACAGCAGCATTATGTTAATGCTGAAAAAAACCAGCGCCAATGAAAGCAGAAAGAGACTGTTACTTAAATTGACTGGGTAAACCTCAATTACATTTGAAAAAAATGTCAGGTTCCCAAAAAGAATAAAAAATATAGAAACAAGGATAATAAGCTTTGAAGTTGTTGTTTCCTTCATACCGTTATTAGATCGCCCCATAGGTTTCTGGCTCCCATTATGTAGGTATTTAAAAAACTATTATATTGGGTATGTGGAGTGGACGTGTTCATATGCTAACGGCTCAGTGAATATAGAAATATAAATGACAATTGCGGACTTGTGCTCCCGATACCGGTGAAATACAGTCGTAGCACGATGTAGTATTATCACGGATCGAGTCGTGACACTCAAGTGCGTGCCTAACGTAAAAGTATGAAAGAACAAATTACCGAACATAACTATCAAAATGTGGATTTGTACTGCGCCGATCAGTTGCCCCCGCAACTGGGAGCAGACGTTTCTGATATTGAATAAATGTGCTGAAATTACTTTCTAGTAGAGAAGCGATCTGATTAAACAGGTCGCTTCTCTCTGTAACTACCTCATACTTCTGTTTGTATTGTATGAATTATCGTTAAATACAAAGAAACACCTTTATTAAAAGCAAATCTCAGAAGGAATGATCCAGGCCAATTAAAAGGCTTGCGGTTCCATAATTTCCAACGCTACCAGTCGTGGTAGAAACGGTGTCAGTTAATTTCCAGTCTGCAAAATGCTCAGTTATGCCGAGATAAGAATCTAGCGTCCATTTGTCACCAAATTTATAGCGATAACCTAGACCTGCTAAGGCAAGAAATTCGGTGCCGCCGTCAGTCGTTATGTTGAATGTACCGCCGCCTAAGACAGGCCCAGCTAGATCATCGGCATCAACCAAACCCACGCCCAATCCAGCCCGCCAATACCATTCAGATGGTGATAGATTGATCTGATTTCTGTTTTCCAGCCAGAAAGAAATATTTTTAACGCTTGTTTTCGCATCAATGGTAGAGTTTGCGACCTCATCTTGGGTAATACCCATAACTTTAGCAGCACGTTCAAAATCATAATCTGCCAAGTCAATGGCACCACCAAGCAATAAGCCATTTTTCAGCTTATAGTGACTAAAAACACCTACTACTACCATATCATTAGCGGGCACACCGGTTCCTAGTTCAAAGCCAGCACGGGCACCAAAGTCTATGAATCCTGGATCGGCATGTGTTGCTAATGTCATGGTTGATAATGCTAGTGTTGTTGCAGCCAACATGGGCCATTTTCTTATATGATTAATTTTCATAAAACCTCCGTATTGGTATGTAATTTATCAATACTATTAATTAGAGCTAGTGTTGAGTCAGTGTTGATCTTATTTCATAGTCTTTTCCCAATGTGAAATACTTTATACTCATAAAACCTGAATAATGGCTGAAGAAGGAGTGAAATATATTCTCCGCTGCTAAATAATCAGCTAATACTCAGGTTGCAGTGTTACCGTTGCAAGATAAGTCATGAAAATATTAATTATTGAAGATTCTCAAAGAATTAGTCGAGCACTGAATATTGGCCTCAGTAAACTAGGGTTTTGTGTGGAGTTTGCCGCTGATGGAGAAAGTGGGCTTGAGTATGCGAGAACAAATAGTTTCGATGTGATCGTTTTAGACATTATGTTACCGAAGATGGATGGCCTTGCGGTGTTAGCTAAATTACGAGAACACGCTATCAATGCAAGTGTTTTAATCCTTTCGGCTAAAGATCAGGTGGAAGATCGGGTGAATGGGCTGGAGTGTGGTGCAGACGATTATCTAGTAAAACCGTTTTCTTTTGATGAATTAGTTGCACGAATTAAGACTTTGGCTCGGCGTCGACATGATATTAAAACCCCGCGAATATGTATAGGTGACCTGATAATAGATACAGCAAAACGTAAAGCTTATATAGCATCCAATGACGCTATCGAATTGACTGCATCGGAATATCGCCTGCTTGAAGCGTTATCACTTCAGCGTGGTCGCGTGTTATCTAAAGACCAATTACATGACTGTTGTTATACAACAGATGCCTATGTCAGTAGTAATGTAATTGAGGTGTTGATTAGCTCCTTGCGTCGTAAGTTAGTTAGTGCAGGCTGTAAATCGTTAATAACGACTAGACGCGGGCTTGGTTACCTGATTGAGTAATAGACATATGCGCACTATACAGACCCGCTTAACATTGGCGATAACGCTGGGTGTGATTTTATTGCTAGGGATGGCAGGTATTATTCTTGATCGTTATTTGGCTACACAACTACAGCAACAATTCGATGATAATTTACTTACAAAGGCCATGACTCTTGTCACATTAACGACGCAAGAAGATGGCATGGTCGAAATAGGTTTTGCCGATGAATTTATGCCCGAATTTGAAGCAAAAAAGAATAGTGAATATTTTCAGCTTTGGCTGCGTGATGGTGCGTTAATAGAACGTTCCCACTCATTGGGAATACATAATTTGCCAGAATTACAGTCTGCGCTCAATCAGCCTGTATTTAGTGATCTGGTGCTGATTGATGGGCGACCAGGTCGTGCTGTGGAGGTAGTATTTATTCCTCACTTAAAAGACCATGGCTTTCCAGGTGAAGAATTAAGCCAGAATAATGAAAGCGCTACAAAAACAGTCGGCTGGAGTTTATCTATACAAGCTCGAATCGTTGTTGCAAAAGGCCGTGAATCCTTAGGTGTTTATATCGGGGCATTACGGTCAATACTTTTCATTACATTTATTAGCTTGGTAATTATCATTGCAGTATTTACTTGGTTTACCACTCGTTTTGGATTGCGGTCTTTGAGGGATGTTTCGCAACAGCTAATTGGATTAAATGCTACTCAGCTTAATCAGCGGTTCGTGTTGCATAAAGGCGGGGATGAATTGCAGCCAATAGTGAATCAAATAAATTTTTTAATGGAACGCCTTGAACAGGATTTTCAACGCGAAAAACGTTTTTCAGATAATGTTGCCCATGAATTTCGTACTCCTCTAGCTGAGTTACGTGCTTTGAGCGAAGTTGTACGTCAGTGGCCTACTGAGAGTCTTTCTGCTGATGAGCTTGCAAGTGAGGTGCTGTCAATCACTAGTGAGATGGAGGTGATCGTTCAGAATCTCTTATTGCTAGCACGTTGTGATGCAGGGAGTATCGTCATTGGTCATGATGTTGTTGAACTTCATGACCTAATAGATAACTTATGGCTGCATTATTCGGTGCAAGCAAGTGAGCGTAATATTGAGCTAGTTAACAATATTCGAAATGATATGTTAGTGAATACGGATAAAGATAAATTTGAGCTGATAGTGAAAAATATATTATCAAATGCTTCAGCATATAGCCGAATGAACACGCGAATCTTTGTTTCTACTAAATGTATAGATGAGCAGCTTGTTTTTACTGTCACTAATGATACGGACGGTCTTTTGCAGGATGATTTGCCACTTCTCTTTGAGCGGTTCTGGCGTAAGGATTTAGTCCGTACTTCCGAGCACCATGCTGGCTTAGGTTTGGCCTTGGTAAAGTCTCTTGCGGAGCTGCTACAGTTTGAAGTATCAACATATTTAATTAATCAACGGTTCCAGATATCACTGACGGGATTAGATACCAATACATAAGTGAATAATAAAAATTAGATCACAATTCTCTTATGGCTACGTATAAAATTGAACGACCGCTTATGGTCCGGGCGATGTGAAAAATTTTATGGCGAGCATAGTCACTTCTTTTAGTATTTTGCACCAGCAAATGTTAAAAAAGCGACTCATGCGTACGTTTTGTTTGACTTTTGAGGGCAGAAGTTTTTAACTTTTTAGTTTTCACACGGCATCGGCCGACAGTGGGCAAGTTATGTTTTCGTGTGTAAATCTTGATGAGGTGGCGATAATGCATAAATCTTTCAAACGGCAGTTTTATGGTTAAAATGGGAAAATACCTCTAACGTTTTTAGTTAATGTAGTTAAATAGTGCAAAAGTAATAGAGCTAGTGATAGCCTATCAGATAGGTTGGAATTGAGTAACTGCGCTGCGATATTTGTCTGATTTGCTTGAAATTATGAGGGGGTGGTCACCCCTCCTCAATAAGAAGTCCTGTTTAAATTTCCATATCGCTGAAGTCCATATCTTTGACGTCATCATCATGTGGGTGGTCATCACTTCCCTGTGAATGACCATTACTCGAATCGCCGGAATGGTGGTCGCCACTATCTGCGTTACCTCCGCCATGTCCGCCGCCACTATGACTGTGTCCACCTTCAAGGCGGTTGGCCATAGCTTCATAATCTTCTTTTTTCATGTCGGGCATCGTTTTTATAAATGCGACGATATCCCACATTTCTTTGTCTTTGTGTGTCACGCCCCAGCCAGGCATTCCCGTCATTCGAATGCCATTTTTAATAGCCCAGAATAATTCAGCCGAACTCATATGTTCCGCGCTCTTTGCCAAATCAGGTGGGCTGGGGTTGAGGCCTTGTGCTATCGGTGATTCATCTGAACCGGGTGGCGTATGACAAACCGCGCACATTTCACGGTAGCTACGAAATCCTTCATCGATCTGTTTTGCGTTAGCGGGCGCCGGCGTTTCAATATACGCGGCACGACTTTTTATTGAGTTTTCACGTGTTGTAATCAAAGCCCAACGTACCAGAGCTGGATCTTCCCATGTGGTGGCAACGTTAAACATGCCGGTATTCGCGACTAATAGTCCTGCTCCAGCAGCCAGTGCGGCGACAACGCCTAGTGTGGCAATGATGACTCTCATAAATACTCCTGTTGATCTGACGAGGTAACGTTACGAAACAGATAACTTACTAGCAATTTTATCCTCGATAAAAAGCGGCTCTGATACAAATTACGATGTTATAAAACCGCTTTGATTCAATATTAGATTGGCGGTAAGCGTGCATCACTTCAGACGAAGTGATGCACAGAAAAAACGTATTATATAGAGAAAGCAATGCCTGCTTTATGTTTCTCGCCATCGCTGGTTTTGAAGAAAATCATAAATTTATGTTTTCCTTCGTGACCAAGGTTGTAGCCTGCCATGAGTGAATTACCCATACGCATGGCTTTTTTGCTTTCAGACTTGCCATTAGGGTGTACCACTTTTGTTTTCATCACGACGTTATTAACGATTTTTCCATCTTTCTCAATTTTTACCATTACGTCGTGGCTACCACCCATTTCTTTTCCGGGTTTAGCGCGCATGATATGAAAGTTGACTGTGTAACCATCAACCTCTTTTTTCATGGCAACCATGCCGTCTTTTTTGTCGCCATGGTGATCATCTTCAGTCATTTTTGAATCGTGGTGATTCTTTTCTGATCCATGATCATCATCATGGCCATGCCCTTCGTTTGCGTAGACGGGTGTGGTGGCTAATATTCCAGCTAAGGCAATGGCCGAGACTGCTAATATACTTTTCTTCATTAAATTTTCCTTACTTGATAAAAATAGTGTTTATTGCAATAAAATAAAGGTGAATAAACTCGTCTAATACTTAGAACCAGAAGCGTAAGCCAGCGACAACGGCAGTGTCACTTTTTGCATTACCATTGGCACGCGCATAATTTGCAGTGTCTCCGTATTTACTTGTCCACTCGATGCCGACGTATGGTGCAAATTCACGGCGGATTTCATATCGCAAGCGTATGCCAGCGGATACATCGGAGAGTCCGGTGCCCTTTTCAAGTTCAACATCTTTTTTGCCATAAAAATTGGCTTCGATGCGTGGTTGAAGAATCAGTTTTTGTGTCAACAACAGCTCGTATTCGGCTTCGATGGTGAAAGCCGTTCTACCCTTCTCACCTGCATAAAAGGTGGCGTCAATTTCAAACCAGTAAGGTGCTAGACCTTGCATGCCTAACGCCAACCATTTTCTGTCCGACTC
>Ga0316204_10003584_pt1 | contig 30504 bp, 25 predicted proteins | sample 6monrhotite_MG_2_FD_205661 | JGI IMG/M metagenome (GOLD analysis project Ga0316204, IMG submission 205661) | Microbial mat bacterial communities from mineral coupon in-situ incubated in ocean water Damariscotta River, Maine, United States -... | ecosystem: Environmental > Aquatic > Marine >...
CCTATATGATCCCGTCAGATTCTACAGTCGATTCAATTGAACTGACCGGCTATCCACTGGCGACGTTGTACAAGAACCTCGGCAAGATAGGGGCCAAATCGGTGACGGTTATTCTTGAGGCCTGTTTCTCAGGCACCGGACAGGGCGGCACACTAATCAAAAACGCTTCGCCTGTGTACCTGAAGGCAAAGACACCGAAGATACCGTCCAATCTAACGGTAATTTCAGCTGGCACGGCCACTCAAATTGCATCGTGGGAGAAGGACAAGGCGCATAGCCTGTTCACCAAGTATTTCCTAAAAGGCATGAGCGGTGAGGCCGACGTCGAACCCTACGGCAATGGTGATGGCAAGGTGAACTACACCGAACTGGGAAAATATCTGGATGGCACCATGACTTACTTCGCGCGTCGCTACTATGGGCGGGATCAGAAGGCGCAGATTGTGAATAGGGAGTTGTAAAATGATGATAAATTGGTTGTTCCGATCAAGCGTATTGGTTCTGGCTCTACTGATGACACATCCCGCGTTCTCCGCCTCTCCGCCGCCAAATCAATGCGATTATCTGGCGGCAGCCATGGACGACCCAAAAAGAGTGGTTAAAGGCGTCAGGTTTCGAGATATTATTGTCCCGCGTGCAATTGAAGCATGTGAAAAAGCTCTATCTGAATTTCCAAAAGTCGCTCGGTTTTACTTTCAGTACGCCCGCGCCCTTCGCCGAGCGAAAAAAAGGAGTTCTGAATTTCTGAAATGGTATAAACTTGCTGCCGGTCAAGAGTATTTGGCGGCTCAATATGAATTAGGCCTGATATACCTCCAAGGATTTGACGGCGTTTCTCAAGATGATGCCACGGCCTTAAGGTGGTTCAGGTCAGCCGCCATCAAAGGAGACGGTCCGGCACAAATGATGATGGGCGGACTTTATGCCAAGGGTGAAATTGTCCCCAAGGACATGAGCCGGGTCGCCATGTGGCACGAACGTGCCGCCGAACAAGGGCACGTTGATTCTCAGTACATTGTGGCAACAATGAATCTTCTCGGTCGAGGCGTTCCCAGAAATTATCGCAACGCGATGAAATGGTATACGCTGGCCGCCAATCAAGGAGATGGCCAGTCCATGGAAACATTGGGTAGCATGTATTCTAGCGGCAACGGCGTACCTCGCGATCAGGTGGAGGAGATGAAATGGTATTTGCTGGCAATCAAAGAGGGATTTAATGCGGCCACCTCTTCAATTGAGAGACTGTCTAAAAGACTGACTTCCGGTCAGCTTGCAGAAGCAAAAAGGCGGGCTGATTCCTGGAAACCTGAGCAACCAAAAAAGGTTTTGGTGGCAAAAAAACGACCGTCCTCAGCCGCGCCAGCTGTAATTGAATCCTTTCCGTTGGCACCGGTCAATGTGCGTTTTCGGTCATCAAGCCCTCGCCCCGATGACATTGCCGTCATTATTGGCAATGCGAATTACAAGAAGCAGGGGAAAGACATCCCCAACGTTACGCCCGCCTATGCTGACGCAGAAGGGATCAAACGGTATTTCAAAGATGCTCTTGGTGTCAAAGAGGGCAACATTATTCACCTCAAGGACGCCACAGGGTCTCAGCTAGTGAGCGTGTTTGGTAATAGCCAAGACTACAAAGGAAAATTGTTTAACTGGGTTAAACCAGGACAGTCGAAGGTGTATGTCTATTATGCCGGACATGGTGCACCTGCCGGTGACGAGGGAAGTGCCTATATGATTCCGTCAGATTCATCTGTCGATTCAATCGAACTGACGGGCTATCCACTGGCGACGCTGTACAAGAACCTCGGTAAGATAGGGGCCAAATCGGTGACGGTTATTCTGGAGGCCTGTTTCTCAGGCACCGGACAGGGCGGCTCGCTGATCTCAAACGCGTCACCAGTGTACCTGAAAGCAAAAACACCGAAGATACCCGCCAATCTGACGGTAATATCGGCGGGCGCGACAAATCAGATGGCGTCGTGGGAAGAGAATAAGTCCCACAGCCTGTTCACCAAGTATTTCCTAAAAGGCATGAGCGGAAAAGCCGACGTCGAACCCTACGGCAATGGTGACGGCAACGTCAATTATGTGGAGTTGGGGAAATACCTGGATGGCACCATGTCCTATTTCGCGCGTCGCTACTATGGGCGGGATCAGAAGGCGCAGATTGTGAATGGGGAGTTGTAATATGATGGGCAAGTGGATATCGCAGTTAAGTGTATTGGCGCTTGTCGCGCTGATGGCATATCCGGCGTACTCCGCCTCACCGCCACCAAATCAATGCGATTATCTTGCCGCAGCGCCGGACGATCCTGACAAAATGGTTGAAGGTGTTGAATTTTCCAAACTCGTTGCTCAACCCGCAATCAATTACTGCAAAAAGGCAGTGTCTGAGCATCCGAATGTCTTACGGTTTCAATTTCAGTATGCACGCGCACTTCGACGGGGAAAGAAACACTCCGAAGCGTTGATTTGGTATAATCGTGCCGTTGCAAATGGGTATTCAGCAGCTCAATCCGGTCTGGGACTAATGTATATCGGAGGATACGGCGGTGTTTTTCAGGACATTGCCAAGGGTCTCGAATTAACCACAAAAGCGGCCAGGCAAGGACACGGTAATTCTCAGTTGTTGCTAGGCGGTTTGTATGGCGGTGTCGGTGATATCCCGAAGGACGATGTTAAATCGGCGAAATGGTATAATCTAGCCGCTGAAGGAGGGATGCTAAAAGCGCAGAGTACCTTGGCTTTATTATATTATTCTGGTCAGGGTGTTCAGAAAAACTATGCCCAGGCTATGAAGTGGTTCCGGCGCGCGGCCGACCATGGTGATGCAGTTTCTCAGTATTATATCGGACTAATGTATGTTCTCGGCCAAAATGTCCCCAAGAATTTTGTCAAAGCGAAAAAATGGTTCAAGCTTGCGGCTCTTCAAGGGCATGACGACGCGCAGCACAGTATTGGTTTGATTTATTATCAAGGCTGGGATGTTCCCAAGGATTATGCGGAGGCCTTGAAGTGGTTCAAGCTTGCCGCCAATCAGGGAAACAAATCTTCTCAAAGATTTCTTGGAATACTATATGGCTCTGGTCATGGCGTATCTACAGACTTTGTCGAGGCGCACAAGTGGTTTTCGCTTGCTGCCAAACAAGGCGACAGAGAATCCAGCAAAGCAATGGGTCAGATCGCAAAAATATTGACTGCCAATCAGCTTAAAGAGGCAAAAAGGTTGGCTGATTCCTGGGAACCTGAGCAACCAAAAAAGGTTTTGGTGGCAAAAAAACGACCGTCCTCAGCCGCGCCAGCTGTAATTGAATCCTTTCCGTTGGCACCGGTCAATGTGCGTTTTCGGTCATCAAGCCCTCGCCCCGATGACATTGCCGTCATTATTGGCAATGCGAATTACAAGAAGCAGGGGAAAGACATCCCCAACGTTACGCCCGCCTATGCTGACGCAGAAGGGATCAAACGGTATTTCAAAGATGCTCTTGGTGTCAAAGAGGGCAACATTATTCACCTCAAGGACGCCACAGGGTCTCAGCTAGTGAGCGTGTTTGGTAATAGCCAAGACTACAAAGGAAAATTGTTTAACTGGGTTAAACCAGGACAGTCGAAGGTGTATGTCTATTATGCCGGACATGGTGCACCTGCCGGTGACGAGGGAAGTGCCTATATGATTCCGTCAGATTCATCTGTCGATTCAATCGAACTGACGGGCTATCCACTGGCGACGCTGTACAAGAACCTCGGTAAGATAGGGGCCAAATCGGTGACGGTTATTCTGGAGGCCTGTTTCTCAGGCACCGGACAGGGCGGCACGCTGATCTCAAACGCGTCACCAGTGTACCTGAAAGCAAAAACACCGAAGATACCCGCCAATCTGACGGTAATATCGGCTGGCGCGGCAAATCAGATGGCGTCGTGGGAAGAGAATAAGTCCCACAGCCTGTTCACCAAGTATTTCCTAAAAGGCATGAGCGGAAAAGCCGACGTCGAACCCTACGGCAATGGTGACGGCAAGGTGAACTACACCGAACTGGGAAAATATCTGGATGGCACCATGTCCTATTTCGCGCGTCGTTATTACGGGCGTGATCAGACCGCGCAGATTGTAAATGGGGGATAGATTGTGAGTAGACTGAAAATGAAACGCCTGATCGTCCTTCCCGTTCTGCTTATATCACTTTTCATTGGAAGACCGGTGTCCTCAGCTGATCTAGTGAAAGGTATTGAGGCGTATAAGCGTGGCGATTATGCGACGGTTCTTGAGGAACTCAGACCTCTTGCTGAGGAAGGGCTTGCCACTGCTCAGTATATCCTGGGCGCAATGTATGCTGATGGGAAAGGAGTCCAGCAAGATAATGTGGAGGCCCTGAAATGGCTGAAATTGGCTGCCGGACAAGGACACAAGGTCGCTGCCAGGGCTGTTCAAATAGTTGCCGCCCGCAAAGGTCCGGCGTTTTCACCCGGCTTCAGGAAAGGAGTGGATGCCTATAAGCGCCAAGACTATGCAGCCGCCGCAAAAATATTCAAGAAATTCGGCCGACAAGGTGATGTCAACGCCCAAACCCTTTTGTGTTCAATGAACATGAGTGAGAATCAAGGTGGAAGGGATTACAAAGTCGCTTTCAAATGGTGCAAGCTTGCTGCGGAACAGGGCATGGCGGGCGCTCAGTCTTTTTTGGGCACCCTTTTCGATCAAGGAAATGGCGTTGCTCAAGACTATAAGGCCGCATTCAAGTGGTATAAACTAGCTGCCCAGCAAGGCTATGTTTTTGCTCAAAATGATCTGGGACGTATGTATGCCGAAGGAAAAGGCGTTGCCCAGGATTATAAAGCCGCTTTCAAATGGCATATGCTTGCTGCAAAGCAGGGAAATGCCTGGGCCCAATTTTCTTTGAGCAGGAGTTATGCGCTAGGGCACGGCATTCCGCAAGATGATCAGAAAGCTTTCATGTGGGAAAAACGAGCCGCTGAGCAAGGTGAAATTCGTGCTCAAGTAAGTTTGTCGATCAGATACAATAATGGAACAGGTGTTCCAATGGATGATAGGGCATCATTCAAATGGATTAAACTTGCCGCCGAGCAAGAGGCCCCAGTCGCTCAATTCCAATTGGGTGTAAAATATGGGCTTGGCAAAGGTGTCGAGCGTAATGATGCTGCTGCAGAGATGTGGTTCAGGCGTGCCGCCAACAAAGGCTATAAAGAGGCTTATATTGCCTTGGATGTCCTCGCTCGTGACAAGGCAATGAAGAAATCAGGAAATTCTGAGGGGTCACAAAATCGTGCGACACCCACGCCGCCGATTGTGACAAAACCCTTTCCGTTCAGACCGGTGGACGTGCGCTTTCGAGCATCAACTCCAAACCCCGATGATATTGCCGTTATTATTGGCAATGCGGATTATAAGAAACAGGGCAAAGATATCCCTAATGTAACGCCAGCCTATGCCGATGCAGAAGGTATCAAGCGCTATTTCAAGGATGCACTCGGTGTCAAAGAGGGCAACATTATTCACCTCAAGGACGCCACCGGATCCCATCTCATTAGCCTCTTTGGTAATAGCGGCAACCACAAAGGCAAACTGTTTAATTGGGTCAAACCAGGACAGTCGAACGTATATGTGTATTATGCGGGCCATGGTGCGCCTGCCGGAGATGAAGGCAGCGCCTATATGATCCCGTCAGATTCTACAGTCGATTCAATTGAACTGACCGGCTATCCACTGGCGACGTTGTACAAGAACCTCGGCAAGATAGGGGCCAAATCGGTGACGGTTATTCTTGAGGCCTGTTTTTCCGGTGCCGGTCAGGGCGGCACGCTAATCAAAAACGCTTCGCCTGTGTACCTGAAGGCAAAGACACCGAAGATACCGTCCAATCTAACGGTAATTTCAGCTGGAACGGCCACTCAAATTGCATCGTGGGAGAAGGACAAGACGCATAGCCTGTTCACCAAGTATTTCCTAAAAGGCATGAGCGGTGAGGCCGACGTCGAACCCTACGGCAATGGTGACGGCAAGGTGAACTACACCGAACTGGGAAAATATCTGGATGGCACCATGACTTACTTCGCCCGTCGTTATTACGGGCGCGATCAGACCGCGCAGATTGTAAATGGATCGCTGTGACATGTTGACGAATTGGTTGTTTCGATCAAGCCTGTTCATTACAACGGCAACCGAAGACCTATCTGAAGAAGAATTTCTCATGCAGCCGCAAGCCGGGGGTAATCCCCCCTTTTGTCTTGGTTTTTGATTAAGGGATGAGGTTTCTTTCTGCCGGATTTGTTTGGAATAACAGCAATGATGGGCTTTGAGGTGAGTGGCATCAATGGAAAACTGTTCACCTGTGAGCCAAAAACACGCTTCATAGTTTGAAATCTCGATACCTAGATTTCCAACTTTTGACTCATTAAAAAGGTAATGAATCCTCACCCTAAAAACATTGGACGATTGATCTATCCCATGTCGGGTGGGGTGGCCGTGTGACACTGTTGGCTAAGCTCAGTTTGAGGATTGCCAAAGAAAGAAAAGACGTGTCCACGACAGTAGAAATTAAGACCCCGACAATTGATTTTCAGGCGAAGGCGCGGGAGTTGCTGCCTGATAGTGCCAGTTACGATTCCTGTCTGGCGTGTGGGTTGTGTGCGTCGGGTTGTCCGGCCTCGGGTTTTTTTGGCATGGACCCGCGTCGTTTTATTCGCATGGCAATGTTGGGGATGAATGAAGAGCTTTCCAATACGCCCTGGATTTGGACCTGCACGCAATGCAAACGCTGCGCCTACGTCTGCCCGATGAGCATCGACGTGTCCGTCTTGGTCGGTTATGCCCGCAGCATCTGGCCGATGGGAAAAAAGCCACAAGGAATTGTCCGCTCCTGCGACGCGCAGATGCGCTTTCCCAGCACCAGCGCCATGGGGGTTATGCCCGAAGATTTTGTTGAAATCATCGAAGAGACGGTCGACGCGCTGCGCGACGACGACGCCCGCTTCAAGACCATCGACGCGCCGATGGATAAACAAGGGGCGTACTATTTCGTTAATCAGAATTCGCGCGAACCGGCAACCGAACCCGAAGAGTTGGGGCCGTTATGGAAAATATTCGATTATGTCGGTGCCGACTGGACCTACGCATCGACCGGCTGGGCGGCGGAAAATTTTTGCATGTTCACCGGCGACGATGCAACCTGGAAGGCGATGGTCAAACAGCGTGTCGATGCCGTTAACGCGCTTGGCTGTAAGGTGTGGGTCAACACGGAATGCGGCCATTCCTTCTACACCATGTGGAAAGGTGTTGAGCGGTTTGATCTTGAGGCCAATTTTGAAGCGGCCAGCCTGATCAGCTGTTATGCCGAATGGGTGCGTGAGGGCAAGTTGCCGATAAATTCTGATTGGAATACAAAGGCCATCAAATTTACCGTCCAGGACCCGTGCCAGTTGGTCCGCAAATCAATCGGTGACCCGGCGGCTGACGATCTACGCTTCCTCGCCAAAAAGCTGGTCGGCGCGGAAAACTTTATCGACATGCAGCCGTGCCGCAGTGCCAACTATTGTTGCGGCGGTGGTGGTGGGTTCCTACAGGCCGGTATGGCTGACAAGCGCCGCGCCTATGGAAAACGCAAGTTCGACCAGATCGAAGCGACTGCGGCCAGTTATGTGCTGACCCCGTGCCATAACTGCCACTCACAGATCACCGATATCGGCGATCATTACGCGGGCACGTACCGGGTTGTTCATTTCTGGACGCTGATTTGCCTGTCACTTGGAATTCTTGGCAAAAATGAACGCAAGTATCTGGGGCCGGATTTAGCCGAATTGGGGATGTAGGATGGGCCGGGTATGACAGCAATTGATCCTCCTGCACGCAAGGTATACGAGACCGAGGTTTTGATCATTGGCGGTGGGGTCACCGGCACGGGGGTGATGCGCGATTTGGCGTTGCGCGGGATTAACTGCCTGCTGATTGACCGCAAGGACCTGAACGCCGGGGCCTCGGGCGGTAATCACGGGCTGTTGCACAGTGGCGGTCGTTATGCCTCGACGGATTGGGAAACCGCCGCCGAATGTCGTATTGAAGGGGAAATTCTCAAGCGAACAGCGGCGGAGTGCATCGATGAATGCGGCGGGCTTTTTGTCGCTGTGGACGGAGATGGTGCTGATTTTATCTCAAATTTCCCAGACCATTGCGCGCGCGCCGGTATTGACTGTCAAGCCCTCAGCCCGACCGAGGCGCGCAAGGCGGAACCGTCGTTGTCAAACAAAGTGATCGCCGCCTATGCGTTGCCGGATGCTACCGTAGACCCGTTCCACATCACCCTTGGTAACGTCAATCACGCTCAACACTTAACCGATAGTGTCTATCTGCCGCATACGGAAGCTGTTGAATTTGAAATTAGGGACGGCGTTATTGTCAGCGTGTTGTGTCGCGACAGACGGGCGGGGCAGGCGGTGCGCATCCGGGCTAAACAGATAGTCAACGCCGCCGGTGCCTGGGCCATGGGCGTGGCGCGGCTGGCCGGGTGTTCGGACGTTGATCTGCTTTACGCCAAAGGCACGCTGGTGATCACCAATTCGCGTTTTTCCAACGGTGTCATCAATCGCCTGCGTCCGCCCGGAGACGGCGATATTCTGGTTCCCGGCGGCACCGTTTCCTTGCTCGGAACGACGTCGGATACGGTGGCGTCCCTGGACGATATCCACCCGACCATTGATGAGGTTGATCATATTCTAAGTGAAGGAATGCCGATGCTGCCGGGCCTCACACAGACCCGCTTCATTCGCGCTTTTTCCGGTGTTCGCCCGTTGCTGCAAGCGGCTGACGCTGGCGATGATGCGCGCAAGGCCAGCCGCGGGTTCCGCCTGTTCGACCACGAAGACCAGGGCTTGGTTAATTTCGCTTCGCTGGTCGGCGGTAAACTGACGACATACCGTTTGATGGCGGAAAAAACCGGCACTCTTATTGCTGGTCGTCTGGGCAACGATCAGCCCTGTAAGACGGCGAGCGAGCCACTACCGAAGGCCGACACTGTTCGCTGGACCGAACCGGGTTTCGCGCCGCGCTATTGGTACGCTAGAAATGATCCCAGCGATGCGATTCTTTGTGAATGTGAGATGGTGCCTCAGTCAGCCGTCGATGCGATTATCAGGTCCGCCCCCGGGGCTGAGACCCACATGACCCTGCGGGCGATTGCGATGCGTAGCCGAATAGGCAAGGGCGCCTGTCAGGGCGCGTTCTGCGCTGCCCGTGTAACGTCGCATCTTTATGACCATGGTACCTTCCAAGGTGACGAAGGACGGGGGCACCTGCGTGACTTTGTCAGTGAGCGTTTCAAGGGCGTTCGCCCAGTTCTATGGGGCAAGCAGATGCCGCAAATGGAGCTGGCGGAGGCCCTTCATTGTGGTTTGATGGGGCTCGATCTGATCTCCGGCGATGACATCAAAAATAGTGATGGGGAAAATGATGACCTGCAAACAGCCGATTCGGTTGGGCCGTCGCAATGAAGCAGCAGAAGCGACAATATAAATCTCAATTGGTGGTCATTGGTTCCGGCTTGGCGGGGTTCGCCGCCAGTATTTTTGCCCATGATCGCGGGATTAACACGGCCCAGATCGGTAACACGGGTGCGGTTGCCTATACCACAGGCTATTTTGATTTGCTGGGTGTGGACCAAGACGGCGTGCTCGACAACCCGTGGCAAGGCCTTGATGGTTTGCGTCGGCAGGCCCCTGAGCATCCCCTGTCGCGGATCGGCGAAGATGATGTTCGCACCGCTTTTTGTCGGTTTACTGCGGCGCTGTCTGAGATGGGTATTGGTTATACCAGTCCGGGGCCCCACAACGTGATGGCGTTACTGCCCTCCGGTGTTGTCAAACCGACCCTCTCGCTACCGCTGACGATGCAGGCCGGTGCCGAGGCCTATCGAACCGGAGCCCGCACCCTGATCGCTGGCTTTGTTGGAATGCAGGGCTTTAGTGCCAAGGAAATGGTGGCCAACCTAAAGCCCACTTGGGCGGACCTACGGGCAACGACGCTGACATTTCCGGATATGGAAAGCGGGGCTCAGCTTTATCCCGAAGTTATGGCGCGGGCGTTGGAAGTGCCCGCCAACCGGGCGCGACTGGCGGTTTGCATTAAGGCCGCGTTGGGGGATGCCACCTGTGTCGGCCTGCCCGCAATTCTTGGCATTCATGCCCCTGATTTTGTCCATGGTGAAATGGAAAAATTGATCGGTGTGCCACTTTTTGAAATTCCAACCCTGCCCCCGGCGGTGCCGGGAATCCGGTTGCGCGAAATGTTTGAGCAGGCCCTACCGGCCATGGGCCTGACCCTGGTGCCGCAGCAAAAGGCAAAACGACTCGATTTTACGGACAACGGGGCGACCGTCTACCTTGACGACAGCTTCGGTGAGGTGGTGATTGAGGCTGAGGCGGCGGTCCTTGCCACTGGTCGGTTTTTATCCGGCGGCCTGATCGCTGATCATAGCACGGTTCGCGAATCCTTGATGGATATTTCCGTTTTTCAACCGGATAATCGGGAAGACTGGCACCGGCAACATTACTTTGACCCGCGTGGACATCCGATCAACCGCTCAGGAATCAATGTTGACGCGCATAATCGACCCTTAGCCGCCGACGGAAAACCGGTCCATCACCGTTTATTTGCGGCAGGTACGGTGCTCGCCCATCAAGACTGGGTCCGACAACGTTGCGGTGCCGGGGTTGCCATCACCAGCGCCTATCAAGCCGTCAAGGCCGTCTCGGAAATTCTCTAGAACACTTCCGGCGATTTTTGGATCACCGAAAGTGGTCTAACGAGTTGATATCCCCGCAAACCCACGGTCGCGAATGAACCTATTCGCTCCGGTTTTGCTCTAGTCGCGGGCGCATAGCATAGCTGACGGGTTCGTTGACATTGACGCCGTCTTTCTCCGCACCTGTCCCTAGAGGTGTAAATTCAGCTCATCACGGATTCTTGATACGCCATGGACGTAGCGTTCTGCCATTTGCTGGGCGGCGCTGACGATGTCTTCGGATTTTGCGTTTTCGGCATAAGCAAGAAACAGATCGACAGCGGCCTCCAGCTCGCGAAGCAGGGTCTTCAGCGCTGAGAACAGGCTGTTGTTGCCATGGCTAATGCGGAATTTCAGGGCCTCAGTGTCGGAATCTGCGGCCGGGTCGCCAGGAAAATCTTCAAGCAGTTGATCAAGAACCCGTGTTGTTTGCTCAGACATTGCCGATTCCCAGGTGTCGTGAACAGACTGGGTCATGGTCCTAATGATTGTTTGAACAGCGTGAACGATGAGGTCAAATTCGACAGCGTTTGTCGGTGACGTGCCGAGGCCCGCCTTTTCGGTGGCGGTTTCAACCTCACTTCGTGACGCTTGCCGTCGACGAAGGCGAAGTTTGGCAATTTCCGTCAACTCAAGGTGAGCCAGGGTTTCGGCGTGCTGGCGGGTCACGTCGTCTTCCTGGTTGGAGGCCAAGGTCGAAAGAATTTCAAAAACTCGCTCTTTGTTGATAACCGCAAGCTGATAGGCGCGGTAAGGCGTCATCAAGTAAGGGTTATCGGCGATCTCGCGGGCCCGTGGCCCTCTTAGGTCATGTTTATGCCAGATATCATCGACGTCCAAATGGGCGTCGGCGTTTGCCTTTTCGGCGCGGGCGCAGAGGCCCTCAATATGGTCATTTTCGTCGATTTGTAGTTGCTCGAAAACCTGGGCCGTATCGTCGTTTCGGCAGGTTTTCATCTCTTTTTCCAGGCGGGCGCAGAATTTGACGGTATTTTGGCGCAAGACGCGGGCGACGGAATAAAGCTGATCCAGGGAGGTCATAGTTGCGGTCTCAAAAAAGTCTGATTTTGTTAATTTTGCCATGCGGCAATATCACTGATAAAAGATTTTTTCGACTTGATCTAAGTCAATTCCTTTCCGAGAAATGTTGATAACTTCTCCGCCGAAAGCAGTTGATACTTTGTCTTTGGTCGGACCGCAACGGACATCGCCGCCGTCTTCCAGATCGCATATATCAGAAATTCGAGGATTATTCTATTGCATCAGCGTTTGTTAAATTTGTTTGTCATTGCGATCCTTTCCCTATTGGCCTTTAGCGTTCCTTCTAAGGCGGCGGCAGGTTACGCGCTCAAAACATTCCAGGGTAAATTCACCGTCAATGAGATCATTCCGGGCGCAGACCGTTTAGGCCCGGAAACGGGTAGCCCGCCTGCCGCCCCCGCCTATCATGGCGATAAAATCGTCGGCTATGTTTTTCTCAATTCCGCCATCGTCAACGCCACCGGCTATTCCGGCAAACCTATTCATGTGGTTGTCGGCATTAATACCGACGGCGTAATCACCCGGGCCAAAATGGTCAAACATTCCGAGCCGATTGTGCTGGTCGGAATCCCTGTTAGTAAAATCAACGCGTTTATCGACAAATATACGGGCCTGGATATTGCCGCAATGCACAGGAGTGGCAAGGGGCAACCTGATGTGGACGTCGTTAGTGGGGCGACGGTCACGGTTATGATTATCGACGATACGATCATTCGATCCTCCTTAAAAATCGCCCGCAGTCGGTCGCTCGGTGGCCTCACGCCAGATGCGAAAAACGGCGCTCGGGAGGTGGTAACGCTGAAGGAAATGCCGCCCGAGGTGCTGGACTGGCAAACTTTACTGGGCGAAGGGTCGGTCCGACGGATGACGCTGTCGGTCGGAGAGGTTAATACGGCGTTTGAAAAAGCAGGCAAACTCGCCGCTGTCGCCAGGCCGGAATCGCCCGATCCTGAGGCGCTGTTCATTGATATGGTAACTGCGTCTTCGGCCATTCCCAATGTCGCCCGTAGCTTGTTGGGCGCGCAGGAATACAAAAACCTTCAACGTAAGCTCAAGCCCGGTGAAACGGCAATTATGGTTGCAGGCAAAGGCTTGTACTCATTTAAGGGGTCAGGCTACGTTCGCGGCGGTATTTTTGATCGCTTTCAACTGATCCAGGGCGATACCAGTGTTCGGTTCCGTGACCGGTCCCATAAACGCCTGGGCGGGTTCAGCGCTGACGGGTCGCCAAAATTTAATGACGTTGATCTTTTCATAGTGTCGGCAGACAGCGGGTTTGATCCGGCTAAACCGTGGCGGTTGCAATTGCTGGTCCAGCGCGCGGTCGCTGCCATCAAAAAGGAATTTATTACCTTTAACCTTGGCTACATACCGCCAGAAAAATATATTGCGCGGAAAACTATAGCCGCTCCGGCGAATGCGGAAGCTCAAGCCGCCGGGGGGATTGATCAGGAGGCCGTTGCCAACCCGCTTTGGAAAAAAATCTGGATCAAAAAAATCCCCGATATCGGTATTTTGATTGCCGCACTCGGCGTACTCACAGGAATATTTTTCTTTCAAGACTGGCTGGTTCAAAAACCGATCCTGACTGATCGGATTCGTCTAGGGTTCCTGACCTTCACCGTCGTCTGGATCGGGTTTTGTCAGCAGGCACAGTTGTCCATTGTTAACGTATTGACGTTCGCTGGCGCGCTGATCAATGGGTTCAGTTGGGATTTCTTCCTTAAAGAACCACTGATCTTTATCCTGTGGGGGTCGGTCGCCGCATCGCTTTTGTTCTGGGGGCGCGGGGTCTATTGCGGGTGGTTGTGTCCGTTTGGTGCCCTGCAGGAGCTTCTTAACCGCCTCGCCAAGATGCTGAAGGTGCCCCAGATCAAAGTGCCTTGGGGCCTTCACGAGCGGATGTGGCCGGTAAAATATATTATCTTCCTCGGGCTGTTCGGCCTGTCGCTTTATTCGTTCGAGATGGCCGAACATTTGGCCGAGGTTGAGCCGTTCAAGACAACGGTTATTTTAACCTTCCTACGGACATGGCCATACGTTCTGTATGCGGTGGTATTGCTGCTGATTGGGTTGTTTATCGAACGCTTCTTCTGTCGCTATATCTGCCCGCTTGGTGGTGCCCTCGGAATTCCTGGACGGCTTCGTATGAACGAATGGCTGCGTCGCCATAAGGAATGTGGGTCGCCCTGTCACCGGTGCGCCAAGGACTGCATGGTTCAGGCAATTCACCCGGACGGACAAATTAACCCCAACGAATGCCTGCAATGTCTGCATTGCCAAACGCTTTATTACGACACCCACCGTTGTCCGCCAATGATCCAAAAACGCCTCCGGCGTGAGCGGCGCCACGCGCTTTCCGTTAAACCGATAAAACCTGTCGAAGAGGCGGCAGAGTGATTTGATTAACCACTGCGGCAGAACGCGGCAGCAAGATAACAATTAGAAAGCGGCTTTACCCGGTAGCCGCGACGACAAGCATTGATGCCTAAGATGGCGACGACGCAACCGGACACAAAGACCTGTTTTTGATGCCCTTAAATTGAAGGAGTGAAACTATGTCAGACGATAATACCTCAGAGAAAGGCGTTTCCCGCCGGGAACTTTTAAGCACCACCAGTAAGGTTGCAACCTTGACTGGGCTTGGCGCGGTCACGGGCGTCGGTGCGTTTATGACCCCAAGCGACGTGCGCGCTGCGATCAAAAAGGCGAAGTTCAATGTCGAACCTGGTGAACTCGATGAATACTATGGCATTTGGAGTGGCGGTCAATCCGGCGAGGTTCGGGTTATGGGAATGCCGTCCATGCGTGAGCTCATGCGTATTCCAGTGTTCAACCGGTGCAGCGCCACAGGTTGGGGGCAGACCAACGAAAGCCGCAAAATTCTCATGGAAAACCAGCTTCCATATGAAAGACAGCACCTCAAAGATAAAGGCGGAATTCATCTGAACGGCGATACTCACCATCCGCATATGTCCTTTACTGAAGGCACCTATGATGGGCGCTATATTTTTGTCAACGACAAGGCCAATACGCGCGTAGCCCGTATTCGTTGCGATATCATGAAGGTTGATAAAATTATCTCGATCCCGAATGCGGCTGACATTCATGGCCTGCGTCCGCAAAAATATCCACGCACGGGGTATATCTTCGCCAATGGCGAACATCGTGTTCCAATGCCGAATGATGGCCGTGATCTGGAGGATACAAGCAAGTATCACGCGGTATTCTCCGGGATCGATGGCGATAGCATGAAAGTCGCATGGCAGGTTATCGTCGACGGCAATCTGGATAACGTTGATGCCGATTACCAGGGTAAATATGCCATTTCCAGTTGCTATAATTCGGAAGAAGGTGTCAACCTTGAAGGCATGACGTCGTCAGAAACCGATTGGTGCGTTGTCTTCGACCTTGCCGCTATTGAGGCAGGCGTTAAGGCTGGTGACTTTAAGACCCTGGAAGGCGATACGCCTGTCTTGGATGGCCGCAAAGGCTCTAAGTACACCCGTTACATCCCAATCCCGAACAGTCCACACGGCGTCAATGCGTCGCCTGACGGCAAATACATGATGATCAACGGTAAGCTGTCGCCGACAGTGTCCGTCGTTGACATGAGCCGCCTACCAGACCTGTTTGCTGACAAGATCAAACCGCGTGATGCGATTGTCGCAGAACCGGAAGTTGGCTTGGGGCCGCTTCATACGGCGTTTGATGGTCGTGGTAATGCTTACACGACCCTGTTCCTCGACAGTCAGATCTGTAAATGGAACATCGACAAGGCCATCAGCGCGTATGCCGGTAAAAAAGTTGACCCGATTGTTCAAAAGGTCGACGTCCAATATCAACCGGGCCATAATCATACGTCCATGGGTGAAACCAAGGATGCCGACGGTCAATGGCTGGTCTCGCTCAACAAGTTCTCCAAGGACCGGTTCATCAACGCCGGGCCACTAAAACCGGAGAACGATCAGTTGATCGACATTTCCGGCGAGACGATGAAAGTCGTGCATGACGGTCCGACATTTGCCGAACCGCATGATTGCATGATCGTCCACCGGTCACTGCTCAATCCAGATAGCGTTTATAAACGCAACGACCCAACCTGGGCTGATGCGACCGCCATGGCGAAAAAAGACGGCGTTAATCTGGAAGAAGCCGAACATGTTATTCGTGACGGCAACAAGGTTCGCGTCTACATGCACTCGATTGCCCCTAACTTCAGTCTTGAGAAGTTTAAGGTCAAACAGGGAGATGAAGTGACGGTGACAATCACCAACATGGACGACCTTGATGACCTTACCCACGGCTTCACTATTTCCAATTATGGCGTGTGCATGGAAATTGGGCCGCAGGCGACAGCGTCGGTTACGTTCACGGCTGATATGCCGGGTGTCCATTGGTTCTACTGCCAATGGTTCTGCCATGCCCTGCATATGGAAATGCGTGGCCGTATGTTGGTCGAAAAAGCCTAACTGAGACATTGAAGGAACTGAAACCTTGGTTAAGTTTATCCATCGTATCCGTAACGGGGTGATCGCCGGGCTTGTCCTGACGAGCGCCTTGATGGTGCGGGCCGGTGATCTGGCTGCTGCCACGGTTTCAGTATCACCGGGGGACGATGCCTTGCGCAACGCTGTTGCCAAGGCGGCCCCCGGCGATACCCTTCAACTTCTACCAGGCACATACAATGGGCCAATCACACTCACCAAGGCCTTGCACCTTGTTGGTCAGCGAACCAGCATTGTTAAAGGATCAGGTGTTGGTTCGACAATAACCGTTGCCGCCCCAGATGTGGTTATCCGGGGATTGACCGTGACCGGGTCCGGCACGGCATTGGAAACCATGGATTCAGCTATTTTTGTCAACAAGGCCGGAGACCGCGCCCTGATCGAAAACAACCGCATCGAAGGCAACCTTTTTGGGGTTTATTTCTGGGGACCGAACGATGCTGTCATGCGCGGCAATACGGTCATTGGCATGACGTCCGGGCACCTCAATCAACGCGGTAACGGGATCAGTCTATGGAATACACCGGGCTCTATCGTCGAAGGGAACGACTTCCGCTTTGGCCGCGATGGCATTTTTACGACGACAAGCCGCGATAATATTTTCCGCAACAACCGGTTTCGTGATGTGCGGATTGCCGTCCACTACATGTATACCAATAACAGCGAGGTCAGTGGCAATATCTCTGAAGGCAATCATGTCGGATATGCCCTCATGTTCTCAAAAAAATTGGTGATTAAAGGTAACAAATCAATTGGTGACCGTGATCACGGTATATTGCTGAACTATGCCAATTCATCAGTGATTGACGGCAACGACGTTGAGAACGGTAAAAAAAAGTGCGTGTTTATTTATAATTCAAATAAAAATGTGTTTACCCACAACCGATTTAAGGGTTGCGCGATTGGAGTGCATTTCACGGCAGGGTCTGAGCGAAACACCATTACGTCGAACGCGTTCATCGCCAACCGCACGCAAGTCAAATATGTCGGCTCACGCCATCTTGATTGGTCAGCTGATGGCAAGGGCAACTTCTGGAGCGATAACCCGGCATTCGATCTAAATGGAGATGGCATTGGCGACGCGGCCTATCGACCCAATGATATGGTCGACCGGGTGGTCTGGGCCCATCCGACGGCCAAGCTATTATTGAACAGCCCTGCGGTGCAGGTCCTGCGCTGGGCGCAATCACGGTTTCCGGCGTTGCTGCCGGGCGGGGTGATTGATACTGCGCCGCTGATGACACCACCTAAAATGAAGCTTTCGGGAAACTGGTCAACGCATTGAAGGGCAAAATCATGACCAAGGCGACACTGCAAATTAAAGGCGCTGGGAAAATATACGACGGGCATAGGGTCCTTGACGACGTCACGCTTGATGTCAATGAAGGCAGTATCGTCGCGCTGGTCGGCCATAATGGTGCTGGAAAAACGACCATGATGAAGCTGCTGCTTGGCCTGATTCGACCAAGTTTTGGTGAGGTCAGGGTGCTTGGCCTTGATCCTGCGGGACCGGAAGGCGCCGTGGCCAAGCGCAACCTTGGGTTTCTGCCGGAAACGGTGGCGTTTCAACAGGCGATGACGGGGCTGGGTGTCTTGAATTTTTATGCCCGCCTTAAAAATGCCGATCTGACGGCCAACCGCGGGCTGCTGGAGCGGGTCGGTCTGGCCGATGCCGCGAAATTGCGGGTGAAAACCTATTCCAAAGGAATGCGCCAGCGTTTGGGACTGGCCCAGGCCTTGCTTGGTGCGCCTCGGGTGATGTTGCTTGATGAGCCGACGACCGGTCTTGACCCGGCCCTGAGGCGCAGTTTTTATGACACGTTGTCGGTTTTGAAGCGAGACGGTGTCACGGTATTACTGTCGTCTCATGCCCTATCCGAGCTCGAATCCCGGATTGATAAAGTGGCGATCATGAACAGTGGCAAGCTGATGGCCTGTGGCACGATGTCGGATTTGCGCAATCAAGCCCATGTCCCGGTTCGCATCCGCCTGCACACCAAAGACGGAGCCGCCGGTGAAATTGCTGATCAGTTGAATGGTGCTGAAATTAGCCGGGTGAATGGCCGGGTGGTTGAATTTAGTTGCGCGCCGGAAGAGAAAATGATGTTGGTCAGGCGGGTATCCGATTTGGGCGTCGCTGTCGAGGACATGGAAATTGATCTACCAACACTCGACCAACTGTATTCTCACTATCGTAATGATGGAGGCCTGCAATGAACGCGACCTTGATCATCGCCGGGCAGGAAATTCGTGACGGTCTACGCAACCGTTGGATTGTCGCCCTGACCTTAATTCTTGCGGGTTTTGCCCTAAGTTTGACCCTGCTGGGCAGCGCGCCGGGTGGCTCAGTTGGTGCCAGCCCGCTTCTTGTGACGGTCGTCAGCCTGTCCAGTCTAACCATATTCCTGTTGCCACTGATTGGTTTGATGCTGTCCTATGATGCCGTGGTTGGTGAGGTCGAGCGTGGGACGATGTTGTTATTGTTGTCCTATCCAGTGTCTCGTTGGCAGGTAATGCTTGGCAAGTTTCTGGGCCATATGGCCATTTTGGCGTTCGCAACGGTTATTGGTTATGGCTTGGCTGGTGGCGTCGCCGCGTTTTCCGGTAGCGACGTTGAGGCCGACGCCTATAGCGCCTTTGTCACTATGACGGTGTCGTCGATTGTCCTTGGCGGCGGGTTTCTGGCAATTGGCTATTTGATTAGCACCTGTGTACGCGAACGGGCGACGGCGGCGGGTATCGCGATTGGCGTGTGGTTATTTTTTGTTCTCATCTATGACATGGCCTTGTTGGGGTTGTTGGTCGGTCAGGGTGAGGCCGTCGCCGGCGGAACCTTCCAGGCCCTGCTGTTGGCCAACCCGGCCGACGCCTACCGCCTGTTTAACCTTGGCGGGTTTGACAATATTGCGACGCTTTCCGGAACCATCGGTATGATGGCTGATGTTAAGTTGCCGGTTTGGGTTCTGGGATTGGTGCAACTGGCCTGGGTGATTATCCCCTTAAGCGTCGCCGGTTGGGTGTTCCGGAACAAGGAAATCTGAGATGCGCTTTTCAATCTTAGCCTATCTGTCTATTGGTTTGATGGTCGGTCTCTCTGGCTGCGTGGAACAAGAGGTTGTGGAGGTGCCGCCACCTGCGCCCTTAACCGATCAAGCCGTTGGCTATTACTGCAATATGACAATGACGGAGCACCAGGGACCGAAGGGGCAGATTAGGTTGAAAAGCCGCAAAGACCCAGTCTGGTTTTCGTCGGTACGCGACACCGTTGCCTTCACCATGTTGCCGGAAGAGCCGAAGGATATTCAAGCGGTTTATGTGACCGATATGAGCAACGAGGCATCGTGGAGAGATCCTGAAAACAGTACTTGGATCGCCGCAAAAACCGCCCATTATGTCATGGGCAGTCGCAAAAATGGCGGCATGGGTGCACCGGAACCGGTGCCCTTCGCGACAAAAGAAGCGGCACAAATATTTTCTCGCCAATACGGCGGAAACATCGTCGCATTTTCCGACATCCCGGAAAGTTCAATTCTGGGGCCCGTGGAATTAAGTAACAACCCTCAAATCAAGGAGCCAGGCCGTTGAGCAACGCCCTTAGCCGACGTCGTTTTATCACCATCAGTGCAGGCGTCGTCACCGCCAGTCTCGTGCCAGGGGCGGCTTCGATGGCCAGCCCGTCGTCCGTCCGTTGGCAAGGTCAGGCGATGGGGGCCGAGGCGTCGCTAATCCTCAACCATCCCGATCAGCAAAAAGCCGAAGCGGCGCTGCAAGTGGTCCAGGATGAAATTAGCCGATTGGAAAAAGTGTTCAGTCTTTATGATCACGGATCAGCGTTGTCAGCGCTAAACCGGGCTGGGTTACTTAATCAACCTCCCCTTGATTTGGTCCGCTGCCTGGATGATGCGGCACACATCAGCCGCCTTACCAACGGGGCGTTTGACGTCACGGTGCAACCGCTTTGGGATTTATACGCTCGCCACTTTGCGGCATCTCCTGCGCCTCTATCCGGGCCGACGGCGACTGATATTGCTGGCGCAACCAAGCTGGTTGATTTCAATGCCGTGCACTTTGACGCGCGATCTGTCTCGTTGGCCAAGTCCGGCATGAAAGTGACCCTTAACGGTATTGCGCAGGGGTTCATTACTGACCGTGTTGGTGAACTCTTGCGGGCACAAGGTTTTGATAACCTGTTGATCAGTCTTGGCGAAACACGCGGGTTTGGTGGGCGCGTCGATGGCTCGGATTGGCGGGTTGGAATTAAGGCCGCCGACGGTTCTGGGCGGATCACGCAAAAGATTGATCTGCGTGATAAGGCGATCGCCACATCCGGCGGTTATGGTACGCGCTTCTCAAGCGACGGTCATTACCATCATCTGTTCAACCCCAAAACTGGAAAAAGCGCTAACCGGTGGGCTTCAATCAGCGTTATCGCCGACGATGCCACCCGCGCTGACGCCTTATCGACAGCGTTTTCAAACCTACCGGAGGCCGCCATTCGGACAATTGCTAAGCGCCTGAAGGTAACGGTTTATGCCAGTGCGGGTCCTTCAGCGGCACCGGAACTAATTTCTTGAACAGCGTTTGGAGTGCCTGTTCTTCAACATCTGCTCGCGTGTTTGGGCGACAAACCTGAGCGGGCTGATGAGCCGTTGAATGAGTACCCGTTGGGCCCCCTACTGTTTCTCATCCCCTTGCAATCCCAAGTGCCACATCAATCCGACGCAGGCACCTTTGGCCAAGGGGAGGACGATCAACATTAAGATCAATGCCATCGGCGGCCAGATCGACATCTGCATCCAAGTCGGTATGGTATATTCCCGTTCGCTGACCAGAACCAGCGGCAGCATAATGTGACCAACAATGACAATCGTGATGTAGGGCGGGAAGTCATCGGCGCGGATATGGCCCAAGGGTTCGGCGCATGAGGAACATATCGGCGTCACTTTCAAGTAGGAATGCAATACCCGCCCTTGTCCGCAATTGGGACAGCGCCGCCGAACGCCACGGAACAATACACTTAACAAATTTGGTCGTTTTTGGCTCATGAGGGCTCCTCGGGAGTTTCCTGGGGGTCACTTCCGGGGCCCCAAACCTGAGCCTCTTGTAGATCACAGCGGATCCGATAGCGCAATGACGCAGTCGGGTGGCGCGTATCGACCCTGTCGCAGCACGTCCTTTTGCGCTACTAATCTATACTGTGTTTTTGAAAACGCGCTCCTGTTTTTCACCTTCATTAGCGAGGCGAGGAGGGGAAAGCGTCTATGCGTTGCACTGTGAAATTAACCACCCAAAGGCCCATGCCCTATGACCGACCTATTGCGCTTACATTTTCAGGATATCGCGGCGCTGACGTGGGCGCTGGCTTGTTGGGTTGGTTATACTTATGTGACCGATCGCAACGCAATCAATAAACGCGAGGTCGCCCGGGTGATGTATCATCACCGGCTGTTATGGATGACACGAATGCTGGAGCGTGAAAACCGGATGTCCGACGTCGGTATTGTGACGGCCCATATTCGCAGCGGCACTCTGTTTGCCTCGACGTCGATTCTAATTTTGGCCGGTGCCGTTGCCATTCTTGGCAATGTTGATCGCTTGCGATTGATCATCGCCGAGCTTTCCTTTGCCGCTGAACCAAGGGCGGAAATTATTGAAATTAAGGTGTTCATGATTATGGGCATCTTTGTTTATGCGTTTTTCAAATTCGCATGGTGCCTGCGCCAATTTAATTATTCACTGATCCTGATCGGCGCGGCCCCAAGGACAGAAGATTGTGACGAAAAAATCATGGCTGACTATCCGGTCAGGGCAGCGCGGGTTTTGACCCGGGCGACAAACACCTTCAATCGCGGGCTACGCGCCTATTATTTTGGTTTGGCTGCACTGACCTGGTTTATTCAGCCGTGGATGCTGGCCTTAAGCGCTGTATGGGTGATTCTCGTGCTTTACCGCCGTGATTACCGCTCGCAAACCTTGGAAGCCCTGACACCGACAGGGGGGGCTGATGGTGGCAGCGGTTTCTGAGCTTGTTTCCTTAAAATTCGCCCCTATATTCCCGGCATGATGAACAGCCTTGGATTTGATAAAGCACCGTCTGAAACGCGGGTCGTGGTCGCCATGTCCGGCGGCGTTGATTCATCGACGGCCGCCGCCCTGATGGCTGAACAGGGCTATGAAGTTATTGGCGTGACCTTACAGCTTTATGATCATGGGGCCGCTATTGCCAAGAAGGGCTCGTGCTGTGCCGGGCAGGACATTCATGATGCTAGGCGGGTGGCTGACAAGATTGGCATAGCCCACTACGTTCTTGATTACGAAGACCGCTTTCGTGAAAACGTTATCGATGACTTTGTCGATACCTACCTGCAAGGTGAAACGCCAATTCCGTGCGTCCGTTGCAATCAAACGGTCAAATTTCGTGACCTGTTGAAAACGGCGCAGGACCTCGGTGCTGACGCATTGGTCACGGGTCACTACGTCCAGCGGGTGATCGGCGAACACGGGCCGGAACTGCATCGCGGTGATGACGATGGTAAAGATCAGAGTTACTTCCTGTTTGCCACCACCCGCGATCAACTTGATTTTCTGCGATTTCCGCTGGGTGATATGGATAAAGCGGAAACCCGAAAACATGCCGAACGGTTTGATCTGCCGGTTGCCGATAAAGCCGAAAGCATGGACATTTGTTTTGTTCCCGATGGCAATTACGCCCGCATGGTCGAGCGCCTGCGTCCCGGTGCCTGTGATCCTGGCGAGTTTGTTGATCTCGAGGGCAATGTTTTGGGGCGACATAACGGCATTATTAGCTTCACTGTCGGGCAGCGCCGTGGCATGGGAATTTCCGCACCGGAGCCGCTTTATGTGGTGCGCATTGAACCCGATACCCGCCGTGTCGTCGTTGGCCCGGCCAGTGCCTTGTTGACCGAACAAATTATCGTCAATGAAATTAATTGGCTAGGGCCTGAAAATACTGACCCGGCGGGCATGGCGGTGCATATTAAAATCCGCTCGGCCTCAAATCCCGCCCCCGCCAGGGCTTATCTGAAAGCTGACGGAACGGCTGTTGTTGTGCCAGATGTTCCTGAATCCGGCGTTGCTCCCGGTCAGGCCTGCGTCTTTTATGACGGTAGCCGGGTGCTTGGTGGCGGCTGGATTGTGCGTAAGGAAAGCCAGCAAGCCGCAGCCTGACCTTGCGGTTGCAAGATTTCTGAATTCTTGACTTAAATCTGTCTGCTAAATTCTGTATGGTGGTTTTGGGAAAACGGAAACCACCATTGCAGCAGAGGAGAGTGCTTATGAACGGCTTACAAACGACGACTGCGCAGGGGCGTTATTTAACGGGGCTGGCGGCTCTGACCTTAATGGTCGCTCTTATGTTATCTCTGGTTTCGCCGACATGGGCAGAGCCCGCGACCATAACCTTCCTGCATACCAATGACGTTTACGAAATCTCACCAAAGCGCGGCAAAGGTGGGATGGCGCGGTTGGCTGCGATGCTGAATAAAGAACGCGGTGCAGCGTCTCACGCGATCACCACGTTTGGCGGCGACCTTTTATCTCCGTCAGTTATGTCAGGCCTGACAAAGGGCGCTCAAATGATCGAACTGCTCAATGCCATCGGCATGGATGTCGCGGTTCCGGGAAATCACGAATATGATTTTGGCCCGAAAATACTCGATCAAAGGGTTGCCGCGTCAAAATTTCCCTGGCTCGCGAGCAACGTTTTCGATGCGTCCGGCAAGCTGGCTAACGGCATGGTTGCGACCCACGTGGTTCAGGCTGGTGCTTATAAGGTCGGATTTTTCGGTGTGATCTCGCCTGAGTCAAAAACATTGTCATCTCCGGGCCCGGACATTCGCTTTACTGATGTCATTAAAGCCGCGAACATCTCCGTTGCCGCCCTGAAAACACAGGGTGCCGATGTCATTGTCGCCTTGACGCATTTGGATTTTGACGATGATCGTGCTTTGGCCCGCTCGGTCAAAGGCATTAATCTGATCCTTGGCGGTCACGACCACGAACCGATCACCTTTTTCGAACGCGGCGTGATGATCTTCAAGGCTGGGCACGACGCCCATTATCTTGGTGCAATCGACTTGACCGTCAACTATGTGGAAAAACGCGGTAAGAAAAAACTGGTGGTCGATTACGGCTGGCGCATGTTGCCCGTGCGAAAAGGGGCTGGTGACGCCAGCGTTCAAAAAATCGTTGATCGCCATGAGGCGGCCCTCGGTAAAGAGCTTGATGTTGTCATCGGCTCAACCGGTGTCGAGCTTGATACCCGACGCAGTTCGGTTCGGTCCATGGAAACCAATTTTGGCAATCTGATCGCCGAAGCCATGCAGGCTGCTGTTGGGGCTGACGTGGGCATGGCCAACGGTGGCGGTATTCGCGGAAACCGCACGTATGACGCCGGTAGTAAGCTGACGCGGCGCGATATCCTCACTGAACTTCCGTTTGGCAATGTAACCGTGAAGCTTGAAATGAGCGGTGCAGTTCTGCTTGAAACATTGGAAAACGGTGTGTCCAGAATCGAAGACGGTGCAGGCCGGTTCCCGCAAATTTCGGGCATGCGCTTTGTCTATAATCCGAAAGCCAAAGCCGGATCACGGATCGTCACGGTCACCATTGGCGGCAAACCACTCGATACCAACGCCACCTATACAATGGCAACCAACGACTACAGCGCTGGCGGAGGCGACGGTTATAAGATGCTGAAAAAGGCCAAAAACCTGATCGATGCCTCAGCCGCCACCTACATGGCAACCGATGTGATGAACTATATCGAAGCCAAAGGCAAAATCGCGCCTAAGGTGGATGGTCGGATCAGTACACCGTAAGCGTGACCTTTGGACGGTGCAGGCGATTATCTGAGTGCAGGGGGCGAATACCGCAAGACGTTGTCTCCGGTATTTGCCCCGCATTATTTTATGGCCTCAACCCGAAACAATCCGGCGTAATTCTGTCAACGCGATGCGTTTGTAAGTGGCGACGATTTTCTTGCCTTCGTTTTGGTCGACGGAGATCGCCAGGCGCATGGTTGTTTCGCCAAGGTGGATAATCAGGAACGCGGCCGCGCCAATATCTTCGTGACTGTCTGACGGCGCCAGCCTGCTAAAAATATCAGCCAGATCGGCCCCGTTTTGTCGGCTGCTCTCAAGTTCGATTTCCCGAAGCGCCGTGTCGGCCTGGGTGCCGGACCAAATATCACGCATCACCGGTTCGGCCATGAATATCTCGTAATACTCGTCAAACAGGGCGCCAAAGGCGGTGCACAACTCATCGACCGTGCCGACATGGGCAAGACCGGCTTCAATACAGGCGAGTCCCTGGGCGTTATAACGTTCGGCAAGGGTTTGAATGATTGCACCCTTGTCTGGGAAATATTGGTAAAGTGAGCCAATCGAAATACCGCTTAATCGGGCAACTTCGTTCATGCCCTTGGACGGGAGCCGCGAGACTTTTCGGACTATGTTCTTGAGACCGCAGCGGCGGGAATTTGGGATGCTCCGCCCTGAGTGTTCCGACAGCGCCTGGGCCGACCGTTAGCGACTAATCGACGCCGTCGGCCAAAGCCAATGTGGTGTTTTCAATTTCACCAGCCTGTACCAATGTCTCACGGGCCTTGGCCGCCTGAAGCTGGCGTTGCCACATGTCGGCGTATTTGCCATCTTGGCTGAGTAATTGCTCGTGCGTTCCACGTTCCTTGATCTCGCCTGACTCCAGCACCAGAATTTCATCGGCGTCGATGACGGTTGACAGGCGGTGGGCGATGGTCACGGTGGTGTGGTCTTCCGAGACTTCGCGAAGGGAGGCGAGGATGCCTTGTTCGGTTTCGCTGTCGAGGGCCGAGGTTGCTTCGTCGAAAATCAGGATGTGCGGGCGTTTGAGTATGGTTCTGGCGATGGCGACACGTTGCTTTTCGCCGCCAGAAAGCTTGAGGCCGCGTTCGCCGACCTTGCTTTGATATTTGTCCGGCAGACTCATGATGAAATCATGGATTTTCGCCATGCGCGCCGCGTCTTCGATTTCTGACGGGGTGGCGTCCGGGCGACCGTAGGCGATGTTGTAATAGATGGTGTCGTTAAACAGAACGGTGTCTTGCGGCACCATGCCGATAGCGGCACGCAGGGAAGACTGGGTGATGTCACGAAGGTCCTGCCCGTCGATAAGGATGCCTCCGTCGGCCACATCATAAAAGCGGTAGAGCAGGCGCGAAATGGTTGATTTTCCTGACCCGCTGGGGCCAACAAGGGCGATGTTTTCTCCCGGTGCAACACGAAACGACACATCTTTAAGGATCGGCCGGCGGTTATCATAGTGAAAATTGACGTGGTCAAAGACCACCTCGCCGCCCTGAATGGCAAGCGGCTTGGCGCCATCCTTGTCACGGACGTCTTCGTCCTGACCAAGCAGGTGGAACATGGCATCCATATCGGTCAGCGAGCGTTTGATTTCCCGATAAACGAAGCCCAAAAAATTGAGCGGCAGAAAGAGTTGGACCAGATAGGCGTTGACCAGGACAAAATCACCAATGGTCATGGTGCCATCAACAATGCCATGACCGGCAAGCACCATGGACAAGGTGACGCCAGAGGCAATGATCAGTCCCTGACCGATATTAAGGACTGCTAACGATACACCGCTGGTAACGGCGGCATTTTCATACGCCTTGAGGGCCTGATCAAAACGATTGGCTTCGTGATCTTCATTGCCAAAATATTTGACGGTTTCAAAATTCAATAAGCTGTCGATGGCCCGATTGTGGGCCAGACTGTCGGACTCATTCATGGCGCGGCGATATTTAAGGCGCCTTTCGGTGACCACCAGCGTCCAGGCAATGTAGATGCACATAGTGGCAAACGTAACGAGAGCAAATTTGATGCCGTATAAATGCCACAACACACCACAGACGAGGAAAATTTCAAGGACAGTCGGGATCACGTTGAACAACATGAACCGTAGCAAAAATTCGATACCCTTAGTGCCGCGTTCGACGGCGCGGCTGATGCCGCCGGTTTTGCGACCCATATGAAAGCGTAGCGACAGGCGGTGAAGGTGGCGGAAGGTCTTGAGCCCAGCGAGGCGTATGGCACGTTGTGCCACCCGGCTGAAAACCGCGTCACGAAGTTCGCCAAAAGCCTGGGCCAGAACACGCGCTAATCCATAGACGATCAATAAGGCCAGTGGCACGACAATGAGGCTGCCAGAATCACCCGTTAATTGATCGACGGCTTGTTTGTAAAACACGGGAACACCAACATTTGTCACCTTTGCAGCCGTCAATAGCACCATGGCGACCAAAACCCGTATTTTTAAAGTCGGTTCGCCGGCTGGCCAAAGGTAGGGTAATAACGTGCGAATCGTATGAACATCAGAGCGCGTTTGAGGCTGGTCTGGAGTGTCTGTGCCTGATTTCATGTGGGTTCCTCATAGACGGCGACGATGAGAGTGCTGGAGATTGACTTAAATATAGGGATGTTGCGGGGTAATTACACGCCCGTGGCAACAACATACTGTGTAGTGCATTGTGTTGAAGTGTTTGTGATCAAGTGGTATTTCCCTGTAGGATCGTGAACCGTTTAATTTGAGGTCTTTGCGTCACATTATGAGTGGGTATGATTTTGAAAATCTGAATGTTTTGATCTGCGATGACAGTCGTCAGATCAGGTCGCTGTTGAAGACATTTCTTTCTGGCTTTGGCGTCACGTCAATTTGCGAAACACGCGACGCCGAAACAGCCTATCAGGAAATGCAAAACTTTGACCCCGATCTGGTGATTACTGACTGGAACATGCAACCGACCAGCGGTATTGAATTGGTCAAACGCATCCGCCTTGATGAGGGGTCACCTAACCCTTACGTACCGATTATCATGTTGACGGGATTTACCGAGTTATATCGCGTTAAACAGGCGCGCGATGCAGGAATTACCTCTTTTCTTGCCAAGCCCCTCAGTGCACAATCGCTTTATAAACGCATGGTTTCTGTGGTTGACGACCAACGTCCATTTATACGCAATGGTCAATATTTTGGCCCCGACCGACGAACCAACAGGATTGTCGACTACGGTGGGCAAAATCGTCGTGGGTCGAATGAAGGGTGATTTTCAGTTAGATGGTTAGACCTTCGGTCATTCGGCCAAAACGGCACATTTCCCAGAAGGTTCGCAAAAGCGGTGGGCCGACGCCTGAGCAGGCAATTCTGCGGGCGCTGAACGCGGCGGGAGACTTGATGGAGAGCTATCAGGGGTGGGCTGTTGATGACCTGGCTGATCTTTGGCACAAATTTCAACAAAGCGAAGGCCATCAAGTAACGCCGTCGGAAATATCCGAGATGTTTGATGTGACCCACGAAATTCGCGGACAGGGCGGCACCTTTGGTTATTCTCTGATTTCAGATATTGCCGATTCGCTGTGTAAGTTTTTGGATGGACGAACCTCAGTCGAAGCCGTGGAATTTGATGTCATCAAAGTTCACATACTAGCGATGAAGGCGGTTTTTAATCAATCGCTCAAAGGTAAGCAGCCTGAGCTGTCAGAGCAGTTGTCTGAGTTGTTGCTGGCGCTTCGCAATAAAGTCGAGCTGCGGCGGAATTTTCGAGCATAAATATCGGGTACAGCTGATATCAGTAGTGAGGCGGCGGCGCTTCATCGTCAGGGATCTTGTCCTCCAGGGTTAAAACCCGCCCGCGCATTACTTCCATCCGGGACATCAGGTCGTCGATTTTTTTCCATTGGTGGCTGATCATGTCACTTAATTCGTCAATGGTCTGCTGTTGTTCTGCAGAACGGGTTTCAAGTTCGATTAGGCGTTTATCGGTGGAACTCATGAGAATTTCAGACCTTTGACCTGACGGCGTGGGTGATTGCAGATCATACCGAGATGAAGAGGTTCGGGCCACGCAGAATTTTGAGTTTCTCAATGAATGTGCCAAAGCCCCGGTTGAAATTAGGTAGATTAGGGTAGCTATTCAATTGTGGGTTTGTTAACAATCGATATCGCTGGAAAAAAGGGTCGTTATGGATATTCTTCGTATCGTTATTGCAATCTTTATGCCGCCGCTGGCTGCATTTCTAACCGTTGGACTTAAGCTTCATTTTTGGCTTAATCTCATTCTGACCCTTTGTGGGTTCCTGCCGGGAATGATCCATGCCCTGTGGCTGGTGGTGAAAAAAAAGAAAGTTTGAGCGCCTTACCAATTGACGAACACGCCCTTGGTTGGTGTGGTTTCCGGGCCGAAAAGAACGACGCCCCAGCCGTAGTCAATGTCATGCTGGTTTTGTGAACAGGCGAACATCAGGCATTCGGCGATTCTGTTCGGACTCCATTCGTCCTTGGCAAACTGACTGATTCGTCGACAATAAAAATTCTTCTTTTCCACAAAAGATCGTCGGTATCCGGTTAACAGGGGGTCCCGATTTTCGTCCTTGGGGTAAATGTCCTCAAGGGTGGTATTGGAAATATTGAACCCATATTCTCGATCCAGATTTGTTCCCCCATGGGCAACCAAAATGCCATTTTCAATACCGCCACGGTAGTCAATGGCGAAAGAATGTTGAACCAAATGAGGGAGGCGCAACAGGTTGGAAAGATTAAAGCAGGGGAATGAGTTGTCGCCGCGCTCTTCAATCATAAATGCACAGAACTCCAGCAAATTAGGATGGCTGGTCAGCGTCCGCACGTAGTCCAGGTCATCGGTTGTCATGAGAAACAGATACTCCTGATCGGAAAAACAATAATACAGTCTATTATTGTTGAGAACCGTTGGTGGTCGCTAATTTTCACGCAACACCATACCCCAACCTATCCATATCCCATAACCGCACTTAAAAATCTACCGGGCACCAGTGCAAATCCACCTGCGACAATTGCCCCTACCATTGTGCCAACCATAAATGCGGCGTGTATTCTGACATATCCCATCCTTATGCTTGATAAGGCGAATACCATACAAATGATTGTCCATGCGGTGAGCAGGTGAATCCAACTAAAGTGACCAGGAATCAATTCCTGTATCCAAAAAGATGGAACAGTTACTGGTAAATTCAGGAGTGAAGTGCAACACCTCCTGGCGTTATGGTAACGCCTGGAGCTCAATCCAACAGAGGTGTTGCCATGAAACATTACAATCATCTGACTTTCGAGGAAAGGGAGCGCATAGCCCT